>Ga0136558_1000113_pt1 | contig 46825 bp, 45 predicted proteins | sample AntRauTorckE6833_FD_101391 | JGI IMG/M metagenome (GOLD analysis project Ga0136558, IMG submission 101391) | Saline lake microbial communities from Rauer Islands, Antarctica - Metagenome Torckler E6 #833 | ecosystem: Environmental > Aquatic > Non-marine Saline and Alkaline > Saline | place...
AACTACCCGCGTAATATCCTGGGATACACCTCCGTGGACGTTGATTCGATGTACATCGTAGACCTGGACGATTACAGCCGCCGCCCGCTCGACACGCGTACAGAAACATACTACTACACCCCCGATGTATTTCCAAGCTGGAGTCCCGATGGCCAATTCCTGATCTACGGTAGCGCACCTATGGGAAGATCAGATTTTAGCATTGGTACCTACTCCATATACACCATGGATATGAGGGAGGATTGAAGGTGCGACCCGTATGAGGGCAAACTGAATATAAATTTCACACACAAAAACCAACATAAAGGGTACAATGAATAGTATAAAAACAAGTATGTTACTTTTGCTTACACTTGGGATACTCACGAGTGAGGCAGTGGCATAGCATGGTCTTTGCCTCGTTTCAGAATCACTTATTTAGAATACCTGTCGGAACATCACTTAATCATGCATTGTCTTCAAATCGGATATTCATTAACTTTTGCTTATGACCATCGAACAAAAAAAAATATCGCTTATTAACTGGATAACGAATTTAGAGGATGAGCATGTAATTGATCAGATTGAAGGCTTCCGTAAGTCTTCGTTGGAAGAGCTGCCAAAAGAAATTGTTGAACTTCTTGAAATTTCGTCTTCCGAAAGCAGTGATGATTGTATCGAGCACACCACCTCTCGCGCTATTCTTAGCAAACAATGAAGAAAACGATCTGGACTCCAACTGCCAGGGAATCACTTCAACAAACAAAGGATTTTCTGATTCAACTTTGGGATGAGCAGGTAGCAGATGAATTCCTGAATCAACTGGATTACCGAATCGAACAAATACAGCAAAACCCTGAACTGGCCCCGACTTTCAACAACAGTGAGATTCGTCAACTGCTTATCCACAAATCTGTATCACTGTTTTATAAGAACGACCCTGAACACCTTAAACTCCTTTTAGTTTGGGATAACAGACAAGATCCTGCTCAACTTTTGAAAAAAGTTACAGATTCCAGGAAAGGCTAACGATGAATTCATTGAGATACCTATAAGAAATTTCATCGTATTCCCGGTTCGAAACATCTGCAATGCTGATGTAAGCAGCTATTTAACATGCACCCGGGAATGGGTAAGGCCGGTATATTTGCTAAACCCAACACTTCCTGCTATAATCGGTACAGACCAACCACCCCTGCTTTTATGAACACCCCAAAACACCTATTGCTTTTTGCCCTGTGTATGCTGCTGGCCTCCGCCTGTGGCACCTCCGTGGAGCCGGAGCCGGCGAGGTGCTGCCTGTGGAATTTACCCTGCAGCAGTTTCTGTGGGCGCGATACCACCCCGGCGGAGAAAAGATCGTGGTGAGCAACTACCCGCGTAATATCCTGGGATACACCTCCGTGGACGTTGATTCGATGTACATCGTAGACTTGAATGACTACAGCCGCCGTTCGCTGAACACCCGTACCTGGGAGGCACATCACACCGCGGATGCATTCCCCGGCTGGAGCCCCGATGGGAATTTTCTGATTTATGGGAGTGGACAAGTATATCCAAAAAGCTTAAGTATTAGCCTATACTCGATATATACCATGGATATGAGGGAGAATTGAGGGTGTGATCTATTTTCAGCTTAATGATCCACGCTATTCCTAATTTGAAATCAACTCCGATTTCGTTATTAATATCAACGGAGTAAAAAGCATGATTCAACAAGAATAGTCTGAGTAGAATTGAGGTTGCGCTAATGTTGTAAGCAATAGAAATATGAAATTGAATGACTAAAATATTAAAAGTAGCGGCCGCGCAACTTTCACCTGTATTCCTGAACAAAGAAAAAACAGTTGAAAAAGCATGTCAGGCAATCTTGGAGGCGGGAGAAAAAGGGGCCAAACTGATCGTGTTTCCCGAAGCCTTCATTTCAGGATATCCGGATTGGGTGTGGCTTATCCCCAACAGTAAAGGAGCTGACCTAAACGAACTTTACCTAAAACTTGTAGAAAATGCTGTTTCTATACCGGATGATGCCACCGAGAAACTTTGCAAATCAGCAAAAAAGGCAGGGATTAATGTGGTAATGGGAATTCATGAGCGTAATTCTGAATCCAGTAATGGAAGCTTATTCAACAGCCTTCTTTTTATTAATGACAAAGGCTCAGTTTTAGGGAAACACCGCAAGCTAATCCCAACGGGTGGCGAACGTCTCATATGGGCACAAGGCGATGGCAGTACTTTACAAGCATATGATACTTCTGCCGGAAAAATAGCAGGGCTAATTTGCTGGGAAAACTTCATGCCGCTCACCCGAAATGCTATTTACGAAAGTGGAACTCAAATTTTAGCATCTCCAACCTGGGACAAAAGTCCAAATTGGCTCCAATCAATGCAGCATATAGCAAGAGAAGGCGGGCTATTCGTAATTAGTACCTGCATGGCTCTGAGAATGGACGATATCCCTGATGAATATGAGTTTAAAAAGCTTTATCCCGAAGGAAGAGAATGGATCAATATTGGCAACAGTTGCATTCTTGCTCCAAACGGCCAGATCTTGGCCGGGCCATTAGAGGCAGAGGAAGGTATTTTATATGCTGATATTGACCTTCAACAGATCATAAAAGCAAAACGAATGTTTGACGTTGCCGGCCACTATTCCAGACCTGATGTATTTGAGTTTAACTTAAGAAATGGGAATAAAGGATAACCTACGGGCAACAAATTTGAGGATCATTAAACGCACCTTACAACTGAAACTTTGGATTTAACTATTTAATGGAAAAAGAATGTTAGAAATAAAAAAAGAAGCAGACAAATTCGTGTTTGAAGTAAAAGGTCTCCATAAACTGTGGGCACTTAAAAGTCAGATAACCATTCCAAAAGAGAACATTCTCAAAACTTATCCAAATAAGGAAGTCTTTAATTGGTTAGACGGGCTGAAAATGCCTGGCACACACATACCCGGAGTAATAACTGCCGGAACTTATATAGTAAAGGATGACACCATATTCTATGATGTGACAGACTATTCGAATTGCATCGTCATTGAGCTTAAAGACGAACATTACAGCAAATTGATCATAGAAGTTGAAAATGTGGAAGAAGCATTAAACATGCTTAACGGTGAATAATTTCAGCTATTAACATTGGTTTGGCAACAAGAGAACTAAAATAATTCTGTTAAACATTTAGTGGAGATCAAATGGGAAAGACAATGACCTCTAAGAATTTGACGATCGTTAATTTTTTGATCGTCTTTTATTTCATCCTTCTTTATTTAACTTACTCTTATAAAGTTGATCATAACCTGATACAAATTATTGTTGAACTTTTTACTATTCCATTACTCATTGCACAGATCGTTTTTTTAGTACTTGGAATCAAGTATTTGATTGAACATAAAGAAAACTTCTTGTTACTCATCAGCCTTCTCTTTTTGGCAGTGTGCTCTTTTTTTACACTAACCAATACCTTCTGAACGATTAAAAGGTGATATACCAACGCAATATATTGTTCGGAAAAGCGTCGAAATTCAAAACCAATACATATGATACTCATCGCCAAATATATTGTGATTCTTTTTGGTGTTTCCCTTATTACCGTTGGTGTGCTAATGCTTTTAAAACCTGGTAAAGCGAGAGAATATTTAAGAAAAGCAGGAAGCACCAACCTCATTAACTACTCAGAAATAACGATCAGAATGATTCCCGCAGCAGGACTGATCATATATTCAGAATTATCAAAGTATCCTGAAATATTCAAGCTGTTAGGATGGTTTATGATAGCAACTTCTTTAGTACTTTATTTCGTACCTCGAAGACTTCATCATAAATATGCTCTGTGGTGTGCCGACATTCTAAAACCAACATACACAAGACTGATATCACCATTCTCGATACTTTTTGGATACGCAATTATTTATTCTGTACTCGGATAAAGTGTGAACACAAAAATGCTTCCCTTACTGGTTCTACTCGCTCCAATGCTCTGCGTTGGAGCGTTTTATGAGGAATAATTTACCACCCTGCCAATATGCGTTCCAACGCGGAGCGTGTGGAACGAGTCCGGCGAGGATAAAGCGGAGCGCATTGAACGAGTTGAAAAAAATCCCAACGGGCTCTCAACCAGTAAGGGCGCATGGCCATGCGCCCTTACTGGCTTAAAAGCTAAGTATGATGTCTATTAAAACTACTCAGAGTGTTGTTTTACTTCACCACTAAATTCACAATACGTCCCGGTACAAAGATCTCTTTCACCAGGTTCCCTTCTTCCAGGTATTTGGCTACGTTTTCTTCGGCTTTGGCCAGCCCAAGCACATACTCTTTATCCTTGGCTTTACCAGCATCTATATAAATTTCTCCGCGAACTTTTCCATTTACCTGTATCGGATACATGATTTCATCCGCTTTAAGATATTCTTCGTTGAACTCAGGCCATGCTTCATAAGCTAAGGTATTCTCGTTGCCCAGCATCCGCCATAACTCTTCCGTGATGTGCGGTGCAAAGGGATTCAGGATCTGAATAAATTCCTTCGCTACAGAAAGCGGAATTTCCTTCCAATTGTTTGCTTCATTCACAAAGATCATGAGTGCTGAAATTCCAGTATTGAAGCGCATTCCTTCAATATCTTCCGTTACTTTTTTAATAGCTTCATGCAGCGGTTTCAGATGTTCTTTTTGAGGCTCGATTTCCTTCACTTTATCCGAGATCTCCCCCGAATCTTCATCCACCAATAATCTCCAGGCACGATTCAGGAATCGGTTCACGCCCTCTACACCTTTGGTGCTCCACGGCTTTACCTGTTCCAGCGGACCCATGAACATCTCATATAATCTCAGAGAATCAGCTCCGTATTGCGCAATGATGTTATCCGGATTAATTACGTTTCCGCGGCTCTTGGACATTTTGTGCGCCCGGGCTTCTACTCGTATATCAGTGCCCTTCAGGTAAAAATCATCCCCCTTTTTCTCAACCTGATCATCTTTAAGACTTTCCTTTTTTGTGAAAATATTTGTTTCACTGTCTTCAATTGGTTTTGAACTCAACTTATAATCTACATATTTGTCTCCATGCTTATATCCGGTGAATTCCATTTCACCCAAGATCATCCCCTGATTTACAAGCTTCTGAAACGGCTCTTTGGTGGAAACCACCCCGATATCATACAACACTTTGTGCCAGAATCTTGCATATAATAAGTGAAGCACCGCGTGTTCAGCTCCACCAACGTACAGATCTACCGGCATCCAGTATTTTTCGTAATCGGGATCAACGGGACCGCCGTCAAACTCAGGACTGATGTAGCGCAAATAATACCAACACGAACCGGCCCATTGCGGCATGGTGTTGGTTTCGCGTTTGGCCGGTTTTCCAGTTTCGGGATCGGTGGTATTGACCCAGTCTTTGGCATTAGCCAGCGGAGGCTCGCCATCTCCGGTAGGCTGATATTTATCGACCTCAGGGAGTGTAACCGGTAATTCTGATTCAGGTGTCGCCTTATGTTCTCCATCTACATGAATGATCGGAAACGGCTCTCCCCAATAACGCTGACGGGAGAATAACCAATCACGAAGCTTATAGTTCACGGATTTCTTACCGGCCGCTTTTCCTTCCAGCCACAAGATGATCTTCTTCTTGGCATCTTTGATCTTCAATCCATTCAAAAACTCACTGTTGATGGCAGGTCCTTCTCCGGTATATGCTTTACCATCAAAATCTTCAGGCGGTTCTACCGTACGAATGATCTCAAGATCAAATTTCTCCGCAAATTCCCAGTCACGTTCATCCTGTCCCGGCACGGCCATGATCGCTCCTGTTCCGTAACTTGCCAACACATAGTCCGCGATCCAGATCGAAATCTCTTTTCCTGTCGCCGGATTTATGGCATATGCCCCGGTAAAAGCTCCGGTTTTTTCCTTCGAAAGCTCCTGTCGTTCCAAGTCCGATTTCTTGGCTGCTTCTTCCTTATAATTCTCAATAGCCTCTTTCTGCTCATCTGTGGTGATCTTATTTACCAAGTGATGCTCGGGAGCCAACACCATGTATGTGGCTCCAAAAATGGTATCAGGACGGGTTGTAAAAACCCTCAGTTTCTCATCATATCCGTCAATCTTGAAATCAATTTCAGCACCTACGGACTTCCCGATCCAATTACGCTGCATTTCCTTGAGCGATTCCGGCCAGTCCAGCTCTTCCAGGTCCTGCAATAGTTCTTCTGCATATTCAGTGATCTTCAGCACCCATTGGCGCATTGGCTTGCGGACTACAGGATATCCGCCAACCTCGCTTTTCCCATCAATTACTTCCTCATTGGCCAGAACGGTTCCCAATTGAGGACACCAATTCACAGCTACTTCATCTTCATACGCCAATCCTTTTTTGTACAACTGAAGGAAGATCCACTGCGTCCACTTGTAATAATCCGGATCAGTGGTATTTACTTCACGATCCCAATCGTAGCTGAAACCGATAGCCTGTAGCTGCTCGCGAAATTTATTCACGTTCTTTTCAGTGGTGATGCGTGGATGCGTTCCGGTCTTTACTGCATATTGCTCGGCAGGCAAGCCAAAGGCGTCCCAACCGATCGGGTGCAACACATTAAATCCTTTCATTCGCTTGTATCGAGAAATGATATCCGTGGCGGTATAACCTTCCGGGTGGCCTACATGCAGCCCCGCTCCACTTGGATATGGAAACATATCCAGTACATAATATTTGGGCTTAGAGGTATCGGTGGGTGTTTCAAAGGTCTTGTTTTCGAGCCAGTACTTTTGCCATTTCGACTCGATCTTATCCGGATTGTAGGAATGCATTGATTGTGTTTTGGGATTTCAAAATTCTCAGAGCACCAAAGATAAGAATCTCTATTCCTTTTTGGAGAAATAGTTTACGTATGGAAGACTCTCAAAATCTGAGTCTAAAGTCCATAATTCTGCATCGTATTTCAGTGCAATAGCATAGATCATAGAATCAGCTATTGGTAATTTATTTTCAGAATTTATTTGTGCAGCTGTTAGTGCTAGTTCCTGATCTATTGAGACTTCTTTTCCATTTGCCATTAAAGCAATGCCATCTAACGCCTTCGATTTCCCTAGCTCCCGATTTAATACTTTGTATACCTCATAAAAACAGATCGAAGGGACCAATAAAAGTTCATCATTCTCTATAATGGGCTCAAATATATCTGCATGTTTATCATCGGTGAAATACTCTAGCCAGCCGGAAGAATCAAGTACGTTCAAAACCGATCCCCCTCTCTGTTAATAGAAGTATCAATACCTTTCGCAAATCCCCTCAAAGATTTTGCTTCAGGAACCGGAACCACTTCTATTTTCCCATCAATTGGGATCATTCGTACTCTCTGCCCGGCTTTTAAGTTCAAAGATTTTCTAACTTTGGCAGGAATAACAACCTGAAATTTTGAAGAAATTTTTACGGTATCCATAATATTTTACGTTTTATTGATCGATATAATTTACGTAAAAGAAATTTAAAGTTTAAATAATCTTGAAAATCAATCAATCCCAAAAATCAAGGTTCAAAAACCGGTGTTCTTTTTAAACTTTTTCCTATTTGAACCATGATTGGAAGGATTAGGGGATTGCCTTGATTTATGGAGCTACTCTCGATATTTGTTATTGTGAACTCTCTTAAATTCTAAACTTATTGCACCAAAGTTTATGAGTAGTCCAATTTCTAAATTATACGCCTCCAAATAATTCATCGCTTGAGCAAGGTGAACATCTTCTAATTCCATGATCGCCTTTAGTTCGACAGCAATTTTATTATTGATAAGAAAATCTACTCTTCTCGAACCAACTATAACCCCTTTGTAAAACACATCCATATCAACCTCTCTTGCATACTTAATCTTTTGCAGATCCATCTCAAGAGCCAATGAACGCTGATAAATTAATTCCTGAAATCCATTTCCCAAATCAGCATGGACTTCCATTGCACAGCCAATGATTCGATGCGTTAATTCTTCGTACTTCATACCCCTATTGTATTATATGATTACTTAATCAATATAATCCTCCAATCTCAAAAATCAAGGTTCAAAAACCGGTGATCTTTTTAAACTTTTTCCTGTTTGAACCATGATTGGAAGGATTAGGGGATTGGCATGATTCCCCATACCAACCTTTACAATTCCTTCATAGCAGTTCTCCCTAAAATTCCTTTTTATTCAATTCTATTTAAAACCAATTCCTGCCTTATGAGATCCATTTTTACAATTCTACTTTTTTCACTGTTAACCATTTCAGTTTCAGCACAATCCATTGCGGATATGACCATTACTTACCGGGCTGACTATGGGGCACTTGACCGAAAATATGCCGTTCAACCCTCGGATGAATATTTCGATCGTTTTGAGCAGTTGTATTCTGATTGGCTGCAAAAACTGGACGGCTTGAACTTTGATAACCTCCCCCATCCACAACAAGTGGATTACCTGTTGTTTAAAAATGACCTTGAACGTTCTGCTTATTTCCTTGATGATGATCGGGATCGGTTCAATAATATTAGCCGGTTTCTTCCAGCAAAGGATGAGATCATGTCGTTTATCAACGAACGTAGAGTTGGAAACTCCATGGATGGCAAAGAAGTTGCTGCTTGGTTCAACAACTGGAATTCAGCGGTTCACACCAAAAAAGCGGAGTTAGAATCGCACGGACTGCTGACTAAAAGAGAAGCCACTTATCTCGCTGATGCCATTGAAGAACTGAAGGATGGCATCGAAGAAGCATATGGATTTTATTACGGATATGACCCGGATTTCACCTGGTGGGTGGAAGAGCCATTCAAAAAACTGGATGCTTCCCTTGATGAGTTTGTGGAATTAGCTGAGAACAATTTTAATGCAGAAAAGGAAACGGTAGATGAAAGTGGTATAGTCGGAACTCCTATTGGTGAGGACGAGATCAACCGACGGTTAGGGTTTGAGATGATCTCCTATACGCCGCAAGAGCTGATCGATATTGCTAATGAACAATACGAATGGACGTTCAATGAAATGCTGAAAGCTTCCCGAGAACTGGGCTACGGCGATGATTGGAAAGCTGCTTTAGAGCATGTAAAAACCACACATGTTGCCGCCGGTGAGCAGCCACCTCTGGTTAAAGATCTGGCCGAAGAAGCCGTTACTTTTCTTGAAGAACACGATCTGGTAACCATTCCTGATCTTGCCAATGAAACCTGGCGCATGGTGATGCTAAGTCCTGAGTGGCAAAAATTTGCTCCCTTCTTTTTGGGAGGAGAAACCGTTCGAATCGCCTATCCCACCAACACCATGACGCACGAAGAAAAAATGATGAGCATGCGTGGAAACAATCCTCATTTTTCGAAAGCGGTCGTGCATCATGAGCTCATTCCCGGACATCACCTCCAGCAATTCATGAATCAGCGGTATGAGACACACCGAAGGATGTTCGGCACTCCATTCTGGGGAGAAGGCTGGGCCTTGTATTGGGAGTTTGTGCTATGGGAGAAGGATTTCCCTAATAACCCGGAGGACAAGATCGGAATGCTGTACTGGAGAATGCACCGTGCTGCCCGTATTGTATTTTCGCTGAACTATCATCTAGGTAACTGGACTCCACAGGAATCTATCGATTATTTGGTGGATAAGGTGGGACATGAATACGCCAATGCGGAGGCGGAAGTCCGCCGTTCTTTTGAGGGCAATTACGGACCACTTTACCAGATCGCCTACATGGTCGGGGCCATGCAGTTCTATTCTCTTAGAATGGAACTGGTTGATTCCGGACAAATGACTGAAAAAGAATTCCACGACACTATTCTCCAAAACAACAGCATTCCCGTTGCTATGGTGAAGGCACTTTTGACCGAACAAGATCTTAATCCTCATTTCAGGTCAGAATGGAAGTTTGGGGATTATATTGAGGGGATGTAAGCAGTTAAAATTACCTCAATTAAAATTGATCTCGTGAACTTTAGCAGTACTGAAAATATCAGCTACAGAAACAGCACGATTTCCTGACAATGCAAAAATAAGGGGAATATCATCGCCCATATATGCCCCTTTTCCGGTTTCTGTATCCAGCATAAACGTTAATACCTCACGATTTTCTCCAAAGGAAGACCTAGATCGGTTCAGCCGATCTACCTGAATTAACTGATACTGATGGGGTAAATTTGTTTCCATGTATAAGATGTCGTAAAAATCACTTTTTTGCGGACTAAAGGTTAACCGGGTTCGTCCACCTATCTTTTCTTCAATAACCTGTGAGTTATTTAATCCTTCGAAATAAGTTTTCCATTTTAAGGATCCCGTAATAGCATCATAGCCATGAATTACCAGTATTCTTTCAAACATAAAACTAACGGTAGAAGAAGCCTCATTACAACGGATACTTCCTAACGAAAGCCGATCTATAGTCATGGGATTTTCACTCTTATAAGATTCACCGAAGCTAAAAAGGTGTTCAAAATTATCTAACGAATAAGCGTGAATCATGTGTACAAAGCTTTCTCCCTCTATTTTATCATCAGCATTCAAAAAATTGCTGTTATGCACGTAAAGAGTATCACCCAGAGTGCAAAGACTGCGAATCCTTCTCTCAATATTTTTTGATTCCAAGTGCTCAATCTCATCTTTTGAAATATCAAATATTTCAATTCTATAACCGGTATTGATCAACAAACGCTGCTTATTTGCAGTTACAACAGACTGAGCCCATTCAAATTCTCCGGGTCCTTTTCCCTCTCCTCCAATTGTAGTGACATACACGCCTTGACTCGTAAATATCTTGATATGCTGTTGGTTTTCATCTAGGATATAGACACGCCCCTTTGAATCAATCTGAGCTTCAGTAATCAATCCAAACATGGCGTTATTTATAAAATCATCCCCGCTGCCCCTAAATACCTTCATTTTTTTAAGTGATGAGCGCATATTTTCAAACTCTGATTCATTCTCCATGGATGATTCCATATTTACCAAATTTCCACTTTCTTCAGTTGGAATATTTTCCGAGGTAGGATGAATAATTTTAGAGTCATTTTCTGATAAAGAACAACCGGCAAATACTAATACCAAACCTATGCTAATAATTAACTTTCTTTTCATTACTCTTTTTTAATTAACTCTTTAACCACATCCATTCCATCCGGTTTCCACCACATCGGTGGTTTTTGGGCTGAAGCTAATGGCTCTGTTTTTAGACTTTCTATAGTTTCACCCATTGTATAAACCGATTGTACCAACTCCCCGAATTTCATTCTAAGCTCTCTTACTTTGCCTTCATCCCCTTTTACCCAGTTAACGGCAAAATCAGTCTCGGGCATTTCTTCGGTTCTCTGGATCAAAAAATCTTCCAGCCAAAGCTGATTGCGTTTTATGCCCTCGTTATAAGCGTATTGATACTTCAAGTCAGGCGTTGGGTTTTTATGCTGAGGGTTTTCTTTCCAATAATTTTGAACGGACGCCTTCAGTTCTTCCTTCACTTCGTCCAGTCCAAATTTCGAAACTACCACTGCCACCGACCGGCACCCTTTACCACCATAGCGCAGCATGGCTTCCACCAGCATTTCTTTCACTTCCTCATCCCATTCATCCAGATAAGCTATGGAAAATTTGGCGGTTCGGATGATATACTCGGCATCTTTTTTAGCAGCGCTGATATTAGCGATCTCCTCTTTTACTTCAGGAACCGATTCTTGGGATCCCGCAAAAACTACCTTATCGACTTGAAGGTTACGGAATGAATTAAGATCGGTTGAGAACTGAGCTTCCTGCTCTAATCCTGCTTCTCGTATTTCTTCCAAAAATGCCCCTAACAAATACGGATCTTTTCGGGAGAGTTTCCCATGGTAATCGGCGCCGGAAAGAATAGTCCCAAGTGCGGTTTGAAATCCTACCAGCGGTAAATTCCCGGCATGAAGGCAAAGTACTTTTTTGTCTTTCGCATTATTTTGATCATTCAGCCCGGATCTTTTAACCCATTCCTGAATATCTCCGTTTTCTAAATTCTCTCGCAGTACTTTCAGCTGATGCTGAATATCTTGCTCACTGAATAGTCCTTCTACAACTGTTTTTTTGATGGCTTTTTGCAGATGCAAATTCTCAATTTCGAGCCATTTTCTTGTGGCTTTTCTAACTTTTTCGATATGTGTTTCTATCCTACTCAATCCTGATCGATCAAAAAGTTGCATCCTCTTAAATTCTGAGGGTTCCATCTTCCCAACACCTGAAACTTACCATCTTTACGCTGAATTCCTCTATCGCCGGTGAGGATGAATGAGCATGAATGTAGATTTGCCAGATCCATAACTCCGATCAATCCTTCTTCGCCATTCCTGACTTTCTGCATGGGAGCTTCTGGGTTTCTGATCGAAACCTTCATCCACGGCACGCATTCAAACCATAGACTACCTTGGGCATACGCTTGGGACAGCAATTCGGTCATACCATATTCGGAGTGAATATGTGATTGAGGGAGCCCAAATCCTCCTGCCAACTGTTTGTGTAATTCCTCTTTTGTGATCTCGCGTCTGTGTGTTTTCATTCCACCGGTTTCAATGATCACAGTATTTTCGGGTAGTTGAACCGGATGATTCTCCAATATATCCATCAAGCCAAAAGCGGCACCGAACAGCATCAATTTCTTTCCTGATTCTTTTATCTCCCGGATCGCCGTTTCATCCAATGGTTTTCCAAGTTCAAGGAATGCGCTTAACCCCGACTTCTCACGCTCGATCAAGGTATTCAACATCCAGATGAGAGAGGAATTCGGATTATCATTGTAGCCCGGGGTGTAAGCCCAGATCGCATATTCATCCAGATCGTAGAAATGCCGCATCCCACTTACTATGGACTGGCGATAGATATCCGGATCAGAGACGTAATGCCCACTCCTTTCCATCCCACTCGTTCCACTGCTGTAAAATTCTAAATTTTGAATTTTGAATTTTGAATTCTCAAGAGCATTGATCACTTCTGCATCTTTGAAGGCTTGGATCGGTAGCAGGGGAATCTCAGATAAGGTGGATGGTTTCGAAATTTCGAGGGCTTTACAAAATCGTTGATAGACAGGATTATTTTGTCTTTGAAGTTCAAAGATCTTAAGAGCTTTTTCTTCGAAGCTGAGATCGTCTTCAAAAATGATATCCGAAGGTATCATCGTTTTAGGACTGGCAGTTTGAATAGTTCCGTGGCCGTCAAGATAAAAACTTGTTCTCTTTGTACACTCAGATCAACAGGATTGATGAAGTCCTGAAATTGTATGGTCTGATCCTCTCCCGTACTTGGCTCAAACACTAAATTTTGATTTGAAGCGGTCCATAAACCGTTATCATTTTTAAACATGGCACGGATATTTTCGGCAGGATAGAATCCCTGATAGCTGCCATTTAGTGCCAGCCTGTGAATGGTCTGTGATGTCCTGTCGAGTATAAAAATTTCCGCTGAATTAACAGCTAACTCATCAACAGATTCAATTTCGGCTGAGATCCTAAATTCATCCAGCAAGTTGTAATCCAGATCAAAATGCCGAATGTAACTGGCATTTTCATCTACAAAGTAAACCTCACCCATGTTACTCACAGCAATCTGTGTGGGATTATATCTCCGGTTCACTCCAAAATAATCACGGCCGGAAATACTGCTTAAATATTGTCCGCGCCGGTCAAAAACCTGAACACGGTGATTATTAAAATCGGTGATGAAGATCTTGAGTCCGTTAGTGGCGTCCACATCTACCGGCTTACTGAACTGATAATCACCGGAGCCTCTGCCCCCTATGCTTTCTAATAGCTTACCTTCATGATCTAATTTGAGCAGCCTGTTTTTGCCTTGCTCAACTACATAGATAGAATTTTGTGTAACAGATATGGAAGTCGCGTTATCGAGATCGGAGTAGATCTTTTGGAGGGGCTGGGCGATTAACGAATTTGAACTTATTGCTGCAAATAGCAGGATGAATGCTGAACACTTAACGATTTTTGTTCCAAAGCAGAGCGTGTGGAACAAGGCGGGGAATTGGGATTTTAAAAGCCTCTGACAAATACCTCTATCAAAACTCGCTCCACGTTGGAGAGAACACAAATCAATGTTCAATATTCGATATTCGCTGTTCAATATTCACCTGTTCAGTGTTTAAGCCCTTTTGCTCCAATATCGCTTCGGTAGTAGGCTTTGTCAAAGTGTATTTTCTCGACTTCAGCATAGGTGGTATTGATGGCAGACTCTAATGTCGATCCTGACCCCACAATATTTAAAACACGTCCGCCATTGGTATAGATCTTTCCATTCTCTTCTTTGGTTCCGGCATGAAAAACCATCGCATTTTCAATCTCATCCAGACCGGTGATCTCTTTCCCTTTTTCATAGGACTCAGGATAGCCTCCGGAAGCCAAGACCACACAGCAACGCACTTCATTATCAAACTGAATATCTGTATCTCCCAATTTTATCTGAGTAGCAGCTACCATGATCTCTAGTAGATCTGATAGCAATCTTGGCAAGATCACCTGGCATTCGGGGTCACCGAAACGGCAGTTATACTCAACTACTTTGGGTCCTTCTTCGGTGATCATCAATCCGCAATACAAAAATCCTACATAGGGATTCCCTTCTTCTTTCATCCCTGAAATAGTAGGCTCAATGATCTCTTTTTCCACTCGTTGCAATACTTCATCTGTAACCACAGGTGCGGGTGAGTAGGCCCCCATACCGCCGGTATTGAGTCCGGTATCACCTTCTCCAATTCTCTTATGGTCCTGTGCATTTCCGATCACCTTGTATGAAGTTCCATCAGAAATGGCAAAAACGGAAGCTTCTTCGCCCACCATAAATTCTTCAATTACCAATCTGCTCGCCGCTTCTTTGAGTGATGAACTGGTTTTCAATTCTTCCAGCACTTCCATGGCCTGGGCTTCCGTTTCGGGAATAAAAACACCCTTTCCACCGGCAAGTCCGTCTGCTTTCAACACCACGGGATAAGAGTCTTGCTCTTTGATATATTTAGCGGCTTCATCAAAATCATCCTGATCAAAAACACGGTAAGCGGCCGTTGGGATCTTATGCCGCTCCATAAATTCCTTGGCAAATTCTTTACTGCCTTCGAGCATAGCTGCCTGCAACTTGGGGCCAAAAACCGGATGATGCTTTGCTTCCAGGAAATTTACAATACCATCAACCAGAGGTTGTTCTGGGCCTACAACAGTGATATCGATCTCCTTGGCCTGTATAAAAGACCAGATCTCATCAAAATCTGAGATCGAAAGTGCTACATTTTCGCCAATAGCCGCAGTTCCGGGATTCCCGGGAGCGATGTATAGTTTTTTTAACTGCGGAGATTTCTCTAAAGACTTTGCCAACGCATGCTCACGGCCACCACTTCCTAATAAAAGAACGTTATACTTCATGGCTCAGGCCAGTTCTTCAGCAATGGTGATGATCTCAGTAAAGCTGTCGGCATCAAGGCTGGCGCCGCCAATGAGTCCGCCGTCCACATCAGGCTGACTTAGCAATTCTTCAGCATTGGCAGGCTTCATACTACCACCGTACAATATGTTGATCTGATCAGCCACATCCTGGTTATATATCTCGGAAATCACGTTCCGGATATGTTTGTGCATCTCCTGAGCTTGTTCGGGGCTTGCTGTTTCTCCGGTGCCAATAGCCCAAATGGGCTCATAGGCGATCACAATATCTAAGGCATCTTTATCAGAAACTTCGTGAAGTGCAGCTATCACCTGATTTTTTACAAGTCCAAAATGCTCTTTTGATTTCCGCTGGTCTAAACTTTCTCCTACACAAACAATAGGTGCCAGTTTATGTTCAAGTGCTTTGTGTGTGCGTTTGTTTACAGTGGCATCCGTTTCACCGAAAAATTGACGCCGTTCTGAGTGGCCGATGATCACATAATTGCATCCGCTCTCAGCAAGCATACTTCCACTGATCTCGCCGGTAAAGGCTCCATTCTCTTCAAAGTGAAGATTCTGGGCTCCAACCTGAATATCAGTATCGTAAAGATATTTAACTGCCATCCCGATTGAAACAAAGGGCGGGCAAACGAGCACATCCACATTCTCATCAACTTCTGCTTTCTTAGCTTTAAGTCCTTCCAGCAATTCTGCGGCATCATATGGGCCGCAATTCATTTTCCAGTTACCGGCTATTAATAGTCTTCGCATGGTGTGAGTGTGGTTTAAGATTAACTTGGTGAGTTTACATCTCTGAATGCCTGGTTAAGTCCCTGTATTACGTCTTTGAATTCACCCCGCTCATATTTCCTGATCAAGACGCCGTCTTTATCAACTAACAGACGAGTTGGAACCTGCACTACATTGAATTTCTGTATGATCTGCTGTACATCAAAAGTTCCAATTTGAGCTACAGACCAGGTTTTTCTTCTTTCCTCAAAAAATGCATTTACCGTTAGTTCACTTTGATCCAAAGGAATGGTAAATATCTTTAATCCATAGTTCTTATAGATCTCATTGATGATCAACGTACGATCATAATCATTTTGATACTCATAATTGGCAAGCGGAGAGATCTCAAGGATATATGTATCACCTTTCAACACTTCATTATTAATCGTATCGCCCTCCATCGTCACAAAACTAAATTCCGGTGCTGTAACTCCCGGTGCAAGGTAGTTTAGATCATAACGAATTCTGCGGGTCCATTTCTTGGATGAGGATTTTTCGGAGTAATTTTGTTCGTAGGTGTCTAGTAATGCCTTGGCTTCTCTAACCTTAGAACTGTCAAAATACATCTGGATCTTATCCCGCTGAATAAACTCCCGAATTTCTTCGTTCGTTGTAATTTGAGCTAAGGAATCTAAATAACTTGAAGCAGCATCAAACCCTTTGGTTTGGGCGATATAGGGCTTGCCAAAATTGATAGCAACATTGACTATATAATCTTCCGGTAATGCTTCATCAATACGTCTCAGCATTTCCTCCTGGTCCCAGTTACTCAACAACTCGGCTGATTTTTCGGCAGCAATAAGTGACGCCAATGTGTTTTCATGGGCTTCATATACCTGCCAATAAAGATCGGTCCATTTTTTAACTTCATCCAGGATCATTGAATCCGGAATGGCGCCGCCTCGCACAAACGCTCCCACCCGCTGGAAATTACGATCTACTCTTTCAAGTGTTTGCATTGCACGGTGCTCACGTGAATCCAACGTCAGGGTTTCCCTTACATTGGGAAGTTCCGCATTCACGATCAGCGTATCATTGTCAGCCAAAATAACTCTGATGTTACTTAGATCAGCTTCATTTCTATTCAGGGTCATACGGTAATAGCCTTTCTCAGGGAATGTAAATTGTCCTGTAAAAAAGCCGCTCGTGTCCGTTCTGGTTTGGAAAAGAGTATCAATAGGCGCATTAGCAGAATCCTGATCTACGATAATTACCCGAATCCCGGAATAATCTCTGCTGGTGTCTATGGAATCAGATACTGTGATCGTTCCTTCAACAAATGTCTGAGGTTCCTTGGGTTCATTAGAACAAGCTGCTGCCAACATTGATGCCGCAAGTACTACTAATAGTGTAGAGTTTTTCATTTTACCTAAAGACTGTTTTCAGTCGTTTAATTTTTCTGTAATTAGATCTTTTACCAACTTTGGATTTGCTTTGCCTTTGGAAGCCTTCATTGCCTGTCCCACAAAAAATCCGATAAGTTGTTTCTTTCCTTCCTTATAACGTTTCACCTCATCAGGATTGTCCTTTATTATTCCCTCAACAATAGGGTCGAGGAAGCCGGAATCTGAAACCTGTACCAGGTTCATTTCTTTTGCCAACACTTCCGGTTCTTTATCCTCTTTCAACATTGCATTGAATATTTCCTGCATAGCCGAAGAGTTGATCTTGTCTTCTTCCTTCAACTTAACCAATTCAGAAATTCTTTTCGCTGATATTGAAAAATCTCTGATATCAATACTCAATTCATTCAGAACACGAAGTACTTCACTTAAAACAATGTTTGATGCTGCTTTTGGATTCCCAAGATACTCTACTACTTCCTCATAATAATCGGCAAGATAGCGACTATCCGTGATCGTGATCGCGTCATCAACACTCATTTCGTAGTCGTTCATGAACCGCTCGCGACGTACATCAGCGAGTTCCGGAAGATCTTCCCGGATTTCATCAAGCAGTGCGTCGGTTACAAGAATAGGTGGCAGATCCGGTTCCGGGAAATATCGGTAATCGTGCGCTTCTTCTTTAGAGCGCATAGCACGACTTTGCATTTTGGTGGTATCCCAAAGTCGGGTTTGCTGAACCACTTCCCCCCCATCTTCTATAAGATCGATCTGGCGGTAAATTTCGTAATGAATGGCGCGTTCTACATTTCTGAACGAGTTCATGTTCTTAAGCTCGGTACGGGTACCTAATTCTTTTTGACCACGTAGCCGAACCGAAACGTTCGCATCACAGCGAAGACTCCCCTCTTCCATATTTCCATCACATATCTCCAGATACTGCACGATCTGCTTGATCTTGGAAAGATACGCATAGGCTTCTTCCGGAGTTCTGAGGTCAGGTTCCGAAACAATCTCAATAAGCGGAGTTCCTGCACGATTCAGATCAACAAGGGTATTATATGGATCCTGATCGTGAATGGATTTACCGGCATCTTCCTCCATATGAATACGGGTGACACCAATCCTTTTGTCATAATCTTCCAGCGAAATATCAACAAAGCCATCGTGACAAATGGGAGTGTCAAATTGTGATATTTGATATCCTTTGGGAAGATCAGGATAAAAATAATTTTTTCGGGCAAAGATGGATTTTTCGGCTACTCCGCAATTGGTAGCCAATCCCATTTTTATGATGTATCGAACCAAATTTTCGTTCACCACCGGCAAGGTTCCGGGATGCCCCAGGCAAAGAGGAGTAACTTGTGAATTTGGAGCGCCACCGTACTCGGGTTTTACTGCGGCGAATGCCTTACTCTCGGTAAGTAACTGGGCGTGAACTTCGAGGCCAATTACCGCCTCGTATTTCTCGTGGGCAATAGTGCTCATTAAGATGTATTTCTATCAAGATTTTTCAGAGCCTGAAAGATATTAAAGTTGTGTGACAGTTTGGAATGTTTATTTGAATCAGCTTTAAAGTTTTTGATATGAGATTTCAGATCATACAACTCAGGTTTTGACCTGCTGAAAATGACCTGTGAACAACACCTTTCTGAGAATAAGTTTTTTAAAATTGAAATTATTTGATGCGCCTCATGGTTTTATAGAAAATACACTAATATATATCTCATTATGAAAACTTCACTTCTTACCATTTTAATTGCTCTTATTTCCATTTCTCTGTTTGCACAAGAATATGCCATAGAACAACTCGAGAATTCACCCCGCCATCATGAGTGGGTAACCATTGATTCGAATGACCGGACATTGCATAATTTTGTGGTTTATCCGGAAACTTCAGAACCTGCCCCTGTCGTGATCGTTATTCACGAAAATCGAGGGTTAAATGACTGGGCCCGCAGTTTTGCTGATCAGCTTGCCGGTAAAGGTTTTATAGCAATTGCGCCCGACCTGATCTCGAATACGGTAGATGGAATCGAAAAAACCGGGGATTTTGAAAATTCTGATGATGCTCGTCAGGCTCTTTACGATCTAGACCCTGATCATGTGACCACCGACCTGATGAATGTGCTTGAATATGCTAAAACCATTAAAGCCGGAGACGGCACTTTTGCGGTTGCAGGATTTTGCTGGGGAGGTTCACAATCATTTCGATTTGCAACCAACGCCGGTGAAGCCATTGATGCTGCTTTAGTATTCTATGGAACGGGACCCGGAGATGCCGGTGTCTATTCCGATATTCAGGTTCCTGTATATGGATTTTATGGAGGAAATGATCAGCGTGTAAATTCTACCATTTCTGATAGTGAAGCTGCAATGGATGAGTTTGGAAAGATGTTTGAATATCAGATCTACGAAGGCGCCGGACATGCTTACATGCGCAGTGGCGATGATCCCGAAAAGTCACAAGATGATGCAAATGTTCAGGCACGGAATAAATCTTGGGACCGTCTGGTCCAAATTTTGAACAGTCTTTAGCTCGTTAACTCTTTTAGAGGCTATTTTTATTTCATTTATTAGAATACTTGAGCAAATGACCTGATCCTATATCTTTGGACGTATCTATATGTATCACTAAATAAATTATGGGTACATATGATGTTCAAAACAATTAATGATCTGCTTTTCTCCTACTCCAGGGCCTTCCTGCTGGTATTATTAACAACTATTGCTGTAAATGCTCAGGATCAGGCTTCCTTGACGTCTCTATATTCGCAAATAGAGAATACTGAGCTCAATTCAGCGAATTTAAATCCTCAGGATTTTCAAAAAAGATGGAATGCTTCAACTTTTTTTGAAGACCTTGAAACTGAATATAATGTTGATAATATCTTTGTAACCTCATTAGGTATCCGTGACAATGATGATGAGGAGGTTTGGGCTTTAGCGAATGGAGAAATCGATTCTGATGGGCGAGACAGGAAGGTTTTTTTAACAAGGCATGATGGCTCCTGGGAAGTTATACACACCTTTGACTTAGCGAACTTCATCTCAAGTTTCAACTTACCGATGCATGTAAATACCAACGGAGATATATGGTTTACCGATGGCTCTGCCTTATTCAAATTGGAAAATGACAATGATATAACAACGTATAGCCTGCAAGACTATGGTTTAGATCCTTTTGTCGGTACTGAAGCGATCGCTGATTTAATTGAAGACCCTGCAGGTGTTTTATGGATGTTTACTTCCAGAAACAGGTTATTAGAATTTACTGGGGAAACACTTCAAGCCTATGATAATGAAAACAGCCCTATGCCATCTGACTATACAATTTCTTCGATCTATAGCGAGAAATATCTCGCAATTACTGATTCGGGACTATGGATCAAGACCGGGAAAATAGAAGGAGGATTAATCAGAAAAAACGGAGATACCTGGGATGTATTTACAGAAGAAAACTCGAGCCTGCCAAGTAATTTTGTAACTGGAGTTATCGCTCAAGACTCAGATCATTTATGGGTTAGCACAAGACCCACAGAGTTTGATTCCACTGCGGTAGTAGGAGAAGATGACGATATCTGGGTAAATGGTGGCTTATTAGAGATCAAGGGAGACATATGGACGGTCCACACTAATGAAACAGGCTTACCCAGTAACTTTGTTCGAGTGTTGGCAGTAGAGTCAGACCAATACTTATGGGCACAATTCGGAAATGATGCCACTTCATTTGACGTCACCATGTTAGGGCCGATAACTGAGTATGATGGTCAGAGTTGGAATCAAGCTACAGATTATAATGATATAACTGCCTATTCAATGGTGGTAACTGATGATGAAATAAAATGGCTTACAGGCGAATTATCAGGATTTCCAGATGGTGTTATAACCTTTAATGAAGTATATGTTGATTTTATAAGTACGCCTTTGGCCAATCGGGGCTATCTCTCAGGTGATGAGTTTGAACTTACGTGGGATGCCGGACGAAGAGTGGAGAATGTGAACTTAAGTTATACCAGTGATCAATCCGCAGAACTAATAGAATCCAATATTGACGCAAACGATAGCTCATATACATACACCTTTCCTGATGAACTTTTAACCGGTGTTCAAATCAGGATAAGAGATAAGGACAGGTCAGTTGTATACGATACTACCGGTGTATTCTCCATCTTTGACCCATCTCAAGTTCAGTATCATCTTCGTAAAGAATTCCCCAATAACACTGTAGAGCTTTTTGATCCTGCCGTCCATGGGTGGAATTTTAGTAATAGTTCAGGCAATATGTGGCCTGATAGCGCCTGGACAGACAGAGATCCTTATGAAGGAATGTTAGCAGGGTTCCCTTTTAATGGGGTCAGATCCGATTTTCCAAGTTGGGAAATGTTTGAAAGTGCTTTCGGTGAAGAAGAAACCTATAGTGAATTTTTAGGTTATCCTCATCCCCGCCTCCTTGCTGCAACCGTTTGGGCTGCTTTAAAATCACAAGGGTGGCAGGGAAGTTGTCATGGATTTGCGGTATCAAGTCTAATTGCATTTACGGAAGGAGCATCACAATTACCGGCCTATGGCGTTCAAACAGATGAAGAGTTTTTGTACGATATACCATTGGCAGATGACAACCGGTTTCTGATCAATAAATATTGGACTCAACAATGGAGTATTGATCATTTGCCGGGAATAATCTTAAATGCCCTGGCCGATGACATTATAGAACAACTACTTTCAGGAAACATTTCTTTTGATTCTTTGGCTGATAATGAAGACCTCTTCACCGGGCCTAGCGAAACACTTGAGTTAGTTAAAGAAATGCTTCAGCGTAAAGATCCCGGAGATTATCACAAGAACCTAACCCTTATAAATCCTGATAATGTATCAGGAGCCCATTCAATTCTGCCATACAAAGCAGAACAAAGTACTACCGATCCGGATATTTGGTACATCTATGTATATGATAGTAATTACCCAGGAGAGGTTAACAGAAGAATTGCTATTAATACTGAAAGTGATGAATGGGTTTATGAAAATGTATTTATTAAAGATACTACTACACCCAAATACCAGGGTTCAATTGGTCTGTTTCTTGGAGACCCTTCCGATAATTATAAAACTACCTCACGCTTGTTAAAGGAAAATGGACAAGAAAATACACTGCGTTCTCAAATAACTTCCTTAAGTGATGTTGGTTACTTCTACACCCTTAAATCACCAAATACCAACTTAAGATTAACGGATAAAAATGGAAGAATAACCAGTTTAGAAGACGGAGTAATTGCATCAAACATTCCCGGATCTTTTCCTATAACCCCTCTTGTTGGAGACCTCGCAGATCCAGTGGGGTATTTCCTGCTCGAAGAAAACTATGATATAACGCTTGATTATAAAGAGAACCAAATGGAAGGGAATTTCATGTTTATTTCGGATAAATCACTGTATTCTTTTTCTAATCTTGAAGCTGATCAACAAAATCCAGACCGACTTAAATTTGGTGAAGAACTAACCATCTATACGGCAAATAAAACGCCGGATTATAGGTTCGATGTTTCAGTTATTGATGAGAATACTAATCAGAACAAAATGTATAATCTGAAAAATACGGCTATTTCTACGGAGGACTCAATCAGTGTATTTATGGAAGAAGCCGGAGATTTAGTTATCGATAATTTCGGAGGTGTAGCCAACCTTACCCTTGAGATCAAGGAAGCACTGACTGAAGATTTTTTCTTTGTAGAAAACTTTTCATTGTCGGAATCCTCATCCTATAAGTTGTCACCTGACTGGGATAATCTAACCGAACAAAATCTAATTGTACAGGTGGACTCAAATATGGATGGGAATTATGACGAGACCTTTGAGGTCAGTCCGGAAACACCGGTTTCAATTGAAACAAATGAGTCCTCAAACATCCCAGCAAAATTCGAACTCAAACAAAACTATCCCAATCCATTTAACCCAACCACTAATATTGATTTCAACCTCCCTTCATCTGCATATGTTGAACTTTCTGTTTACAACACACTTGGCCAAAAAGTAGCCACGCTTGTTAATGACCAAATGAAAGCAGGCTCCCATTCCATAAACTGGGATGCCCGAAATATGTCATCCGGTGTTTATCTATACAAAATTCAGGTGGGCAACAAAATTCAAACTCGCAAAATGATTTTAATGAAATAAGCTAAAAATCTTCCTACCTTTAGAATCCCGATTTGAAAATATCTTGTCGGGATTTTTTATGCCCGAGTGGCGGAATTGGTAGACGCGTGCGCTTCAGGTGCGTATGTCTTCGGACGTGGAGGTTCAAGTCCTCTCTCGGGTACTTAGCCCTATAAGACTTTTCTTGTAGGGCTATTTTTTTGCTTTTGCTTTCAATACTTCTTCCCTTTTCAGCCTTACTTAAGGCTACTTAACAAGCATTAATTTACCTGTCTCAGCAGTACCCTGTACCAAAATTCTGTAAATATAAATGCCACTTGAGAACTCATTCGCATTCAAGACTGCCACGTATTTACCTCTTTGCTTATTCTCGTCCACTAAGGTTTGTATCCTTTGCCCAAGAACATCATAGATCTCAAGCCTCACATAAGAATCCTGAGGAATTATATAGGGAATATTTGTCGTGGCATTGAATGGGTTTGGATAATTTTGATTCAGCTCAACTACTTTATCTTCTTCAAGTGCCTCTCCTTTAAGTGAAATTATGATCGGACTCGGAAGATTTGAGCCATTATGCGAAATGCGGATTCGCCCCGTCGCCTCTCTTGCTGAGGGTGGTCTATAGGTTATAGGAATCTCCAGCTGGGCTCCCGGCTCAAGATCCAGAAAAACCAAATCTTCATCCAAAGAAAAAGCAAAGCCGCCTGAAATAACCTCAATCCTGCCAACAAGTGAATTTTCAGGGTCAATATTTGAGATCAAAAAGCTTTCTTCTAACTCATTACCTACATTAGTTACTCCAAATTCATACTCTGTTTGATCCACGGCTATCAATGATTGTGAACCCAACAACGACAAACAGCCTCCGGCAAGTGGCCACCCTTTGTCTGCAAACATACCGCACATAACCGGGCCGGGCGAATGCATCGCAAAAGCATTTTCAATACTTGGCCTCATCAGTGCATTTTCTGTGTTTGAAAAAGTGTTTAGATCTAAATGAGAGTAACTGGATCCCCCCGTCCATGCTGAAGGGGTGTATATAGGAACGGGCAAGCTTTGAAATGCAGTCGTTCCTTCCTCACCGTTAGCAAAAAGTCCTCCATTCATCCCAGTCAATGCATTATAAAGTTCTGACGAGGGGTCTGGGTATGCACTCTGATCTGTTAAATACTCACCAAAACCATCGGCGATAAATATATCATAAATAGTTGGATCTCCCTGGTACGCAAGTCCTGCCGTCTGATTTTCCTCATCTACTTCAAAACCACCAAAAAAACCAAGTCCATGTCCAATTTCGTGAAGTACAACAGTTACAAAATCAGTCTGACCGCCCGGTGTATTTGCATCCGTTCCGTAGTACCAAGAACCATAGTCTGAATTCATATTAACAACAATATCATAATTAAGACCATTTGTTTCCTGTTTAAGATCTGTACCTGAAATAGCACTAGCCTGTGCTATCGAATACCAGGTATTTGGCTCACCTTCTGAAATCTGAAATAACGTAGTTGGACCGGCGCTACCTAAAGTGTTACCTGAAAGGCTTACCCAGCTGGCGCTTACTTTTATGGTAATAGGTGAAGAGATATGCCTTTCCCATATCCCTACGGCATATTCAAATGCTTCTTGTGCCTGCTGAGGCCAAGGAGTACCATCTGAGACATAATCCACATCAAAGGCAGCAGACTTCATGTTAGAAGACTTTCTTAATAGATCTTCGTCTGCTTTTTTATAATAAAAAGCGTCTTCATTTGTTGGTTCAAAAATGCAAATGTTCTCAAATACATGCCCATTACCTGTTTTCATTTTTGCCATATCCAGCATATTGAAAACTTTAGTTTGAGCTTGTACCTCAACGGTAACAAAAGCTAAAAAAACAGTATCAGGCTTCCTTTTTTTACAGAACCCATATGAATAGTTTATTATTAATAATTTGAATTTTACTTACTCTCTCTCACTTATCTAAATATCTATAGCTCTAATCAGGAATTTAATTTATCCCAAATCTCAGAATAATATTTACTCAATTCTTTTGCTTCTTCAAGACTGATTAAATTAAAATTTATTTCATTCCAAGTCCACACCTGCCCTAATCTCCAAAGGTCAGCATCCACAACTTTGCCTATTCGAGGATATCCACCAACCGACTGTCCATCCTTCATCAATATGATCGGCGCACCATCTGAAGGAAGCTGTATAGTACCGGGGACTACCGGCGATGATATCATTTCTTCTCCTTTAATATCAGATACGAACGAACTCTTCAGACGGATTCCCATCCTGTTGCTATGACTTGACAGACTGAAATCTGTAGCCAAAAAATCTGCTTTCTTTGCTTCATTCAACCAATCCCATTCCGGTCCTTCAATAATTTTAATAGTCTGTCGGGCTGCATAATGGGGAATCAGTTTTTTAGGAACAGATCTGATCTCTGTCGGCTTTTTCTGAGAAGTCCAGGTTAACCGATCTCCTTTATTAAGTGCTCGTCCTTCAAATCCGCCAAATTTCGCAACCAAACAAGTTGAAAAACTTCCCATAACCTTCTCAATATCCCACTGTCCGGCTATGCTTACATAGATCCTGCAACCATTTTTTACCCGCCCAATATTCAAAACTTCCCCTGAATTGATGTTGATCGTTTTATTGGGTTGAACGGGATTCCCATTCACATCAATTTCTGCTTCTGCGCCTGTAATTCCTATGGTGGCATCGGAATGAAATTTAAATGATCCGCCCTGAAGTGTAAGTTCTAAAACAGGAGCCTCACTGGGGTTTCCGGCCAGCCAGTTTGCTAACCGGTAGGAATGTTCATCCATCACCCCCGAAACCGGGACTCCGTATTTCCGGAATCCAACCCTGCCCATATCCTGAACGGTAGTTTGAAGACCTCCATCTAATACTTCAAGCGATCTCTTCATGATCGCTCCTTGCTTGAGCTCAGTTCCTCAAATTGAGCTTCTGTTATCTCATAAAATTCAATATGATCACCCGGCTCAACCGAACACGGTGGTTCTTTGTTTATGTCAAAAAAAGAATCCGGTGTTCGGCCTATGATCTGCCATCCACCCGGACTTTCCAGCGAATATACCCCCGTCTGTGCACCGGCAATTCCCACCGAGCCTGCCGGTATTTTAGTTCTAGGATTTGCTTTTCTTGGGCAGGAAATTTTTGCATCCAGCCCATCCAGATAAAGAAATCCCGGAATGAATCCCATCATGGCTAGCACGTATTTCGCTGCAGCATGTTTGTTAATGATCGCTTCCCGTTCCAGTCCGGTATGTTCTTCCACCGTTCCCCAATCCAGTCCAAGCTCATAGCAGACCGGAATTCGGTGTTTTTTTACGGATCGTTTTCCAACACCTGACCCCTTCAAGCCTGACCCTAATTTCTCCGTTTCTGAATCAAGATCTTGAAGCAATCGGTTAAAGACCAGTGCAATAGAATTATAGGCTGGGATAATATCGGTGAGGCCGGTAATATTCGCATTTTCTAAAAACCCTACAGTTTCATGGATAAGCGATAAGGGGGCAGCCGCTTTTTTTGGTTTCATCAGCAAGGCCTTTTCTCCCAGCGCGGAAACCTGCCAATCAATGCCGTTAATCTGCAGTGATATGGACATCATTCTTTTTTAAAAAATCATGGATTTCTTTGGCTAATTCTGCGGCTCCTTCTGTGTCGCTATGCAGGCAGAGTGTTTCGGCTTCAATAGGAAGATCCAGCCCGTCATGAGTATGAACTTCTCCATCCAAAAAGCCGGCTAGTTGTTTGAGTACGTCTTCTTTTTTCTCAAGCACGGCTCCTTCCTGTTTTCGGGATCGGAGACTCAGATCATCTTCATATCTGCGATCAGCAAAAACCTCACTCCGAACTTTAAGACCGGCATCTTTGGCAATTTCATTTAAAATGGACTTTGCAGGAGCATAGATCATCATTCCTTCCTGAATTCGCACAATTGCTTTTACCACACCAATGGCTGTTTCTTCATCCTCTGTGGCAAAATTATATAATGCCCCATGTGGTTTTACATGATGAAGGGTTCCTCCTAAAGCCTCTGTCATCCCCTTAAGTGCCGAGACCTGATATAAAACACAAGCTTCCAATTCTTCGGCAGTTAAATTCATAATGCGGCGGCCAAATCCCTGAAGGTCAGGATAAGAGGGATGAGCCCCGATTGCTACCTCATGCTTCAAGGCCAGTTTTATGGTATTCGAGATGGCAACCGGATCACCGGAATGAAAGCCGCATGCAATATTGCAGCTGGTAATGTAGGGCATGATCCTGGAATCACGAGCCTCATCGTACATTCCATAGAATTCACCAAGATCACAATTCAGGTCTATCTTTGAAAGCATAATTACAAGAAGTTTAATACTGAATTTAGGCTTCTGAATCCAACCAAAAGGGCAATTAATATCACGATTATACCCAATATATTCTGGCGGGTTGAATTTATATTGGTACCTAAAAGCATGGGCTTGTTCATGATATACAATAGGAAAACAGCGATCACCGGCAGCGTAATTCCATTGGCTATCTGGGCAAATTCGATAAGTTGAACCGGATCAATACTTGTTGCTGAGAAGAATACTCCAAGCCCAAGTACCGTCATCCAGATGATGCGGAATTTGGTTTCTTTAAGCCCGTCACTCCATCCAAATAATCCTTTCGTTGCATAGGCCGCAGCCAAGGGAGCGGTCACTGCTGAAGTAATTCCCGCAGCAAACAGCCCGATTCCCATAAACGTCTTGGCCCAGCTTCCCAATAAAGGTTCAAGCTGTTTGGCCATGTCGGCTGCACTTTGCACTTCACCCAGGCTTCCATCTGCTGCAGCTGCGCTTGTGATCACCACACACATCGAAATGATGCCGCCCAGTATAATACCGACTGCATTTTCGACCCTCATATCAGGTAGTTGAGAAAAATGGGAGTACCGCTCCTGAACGGTTGAGGAATGCAAAAACAGATTATATGGAACTACCGTAGTACCGATGAGTGCGATCACCGTAAGAAATTCGTCCGGCGATGCAGTAGGAATAAATAGCCCTTTTAAGATCGCGGTGAGGTCGGGTTGAATAACAATGGCTGTGGTTACAAAAACGATACTCATAAGGCCTACCAAAACAGTCATCACATTTACAATGCGCTTAAAGTTTCCTGAAAACAGCAGCCAAAAAGCCACTGCACCTATTACCATTGAGGTCAGCCTGATCGTAAAACCACCCACAGTTATATCCAATGCCACAAAAAACTCTTCCCAACCTAATACCGCCCCGGAAATATTCCCGCCCTCGTACGCAATATTCCCGATCACAATCGCACTAAACACCAATATAATGCCTATTATCTTCAGCACAGGATTGGTTAGTTGTTCACGAATAGCTTCCCCAAATCCCTTCCGGGTTATGATCCCTAGTCGACCGGTCATTTCCTGAAGGATTACCGTGGCAATCACTGAAAAAAGCAGTGCCCAAAGCAACATATATCCCGATCGAACACCGGCAAGAGTACAAACAGTAACTGTGCCCGGACCAATAAAAGCTGCAGCAACTAAGGTACTTGGTCCAAAATATTTTTTTAGTGGATTATTCATGATTGAGTATATAGTATGTAACAGCTAAAATCCCAAACTGAAAGAGTCTTTCAAATATTAAAGGTTGTTATGGCTGAATTAAAAACAAAAAAGAATGATGCAAGTGTTGAGGCCTACCTCAACGCCATCGATGATACGCAACGTAAGAAAGACTGCCAGGAAATTCATGAGCTGATGCAAAAAGTTACCGGACATGAAGGCAGCATGTGGGGCGATAGTATCGTTGGCTATGGAAGCTATCACTATAAATATGAAAGCGGGCGTGAAGGTGACTGGATGCAGGTTGGATTCAGCAATAGAAAGCAAAGTATCTCCGTCTACATCATGTCCGGGTTTTCGAAGTATGACGGACTACTTTCAAAACTGGGTAAACATAAAACCGGGAAATCTTGTTTGTATATTAACAAAATGGAAGATATTGATGAACAGATTTTGGAAGAAATGATCAGAACATCCGTGGAATACATTCAACAAAAATATGGGGAAGAATAATGGACGGCACCAAAAGAGCAGATATCAGTCCGGGAATAGAAGTTGGGATCGTTCTTAAAAAAGATCAGCGAAGCGGAAATATCACTTATGGAGTGGTTCAGAATATTTTAACCAACAGTGCGACGCATCCACACGGAATAAAAGTGCGGCTTACTGACGGTCAGATCGGAAGAGTCAAAGAAATCAAATAAAGAGATGACGCTCGAAGACTTTTCAGAACAAACACTGGAACTGGGAGAAGATTATGAGGGTCGCGTAATTGCCACGCTGATCTCTTCTGATCTCAATAAAGAAGGGCAACAACCTGTACTCTACCTACATGGTTTTAACGATTATTTCTTCCAAGCCCACGTAGCAGAACAATTCCATGAAAAAGGCTACAACTTCTTTGCGCTTGATCTGCGAAAATATGGTCGTTCCACTCTTCCTCATCAAACACCGAATTATTGTCGGTCTGTTACTGAATATTTTGAGGAAATTGACCGCGCCCTAGAGATCATTGGCGAGAATAACGTGATCCTCTTAGGTCATTCCACCGGCGGATTGATAGCCGGCATCTATCTGAATACCGGTAAGTATAAAGACCAAATTGACAAACTAATTCTGAATTCACCTTTTCTAGAGTTCAATATTAACTTTTGGCAGCGGATGATTTTACTGCCCCTTGCCGGTCTCGTTTCTTTCTTCTTCCCTTATTCAGCCCGCAAGAAACCTTTTTCACATTTATACGGTGCAAGTATTTCGGAAGAAAAACATGGGGAGTGGTCATACAATACAGATTGGAAACCGATACGGGGATTTCCTGCTTATTTCAAATGGATCTACGCCATAAACCGGGCTCAAAAAAAGCTTCACATAGCCTCAAATATCGATATTCCTATTCTTATCCTGCATTCCGATTCTTCGAGTCAGCCTAAAAAATGGAATGAGATCGTTCTTAAAACTGATATGGTGCTTAATATCGATCACATTCAACAATTTGGCCGAAAATTGGGGAATGATGTTACCTTTGGCGAGATACCGGAAGCGATGCATGATGTATTCCTCTCAAAAAAAGAAGTCAGAGAACAAGCATTTGATATCATGTTTGACTGGCTTGAATAAGTTGATTTCCTCTACTTTTGCCTTTTATCACTTGCAAAGTCCAAAAAAATGCTTTTATTAGATAAAACAATCATAAGTATCAGAGGGAGGTACACTATGCAGGTAAGTGAAATTCTAAACCAAAAAGGAAGAGATATTTATTCGGTTAAGCCGGATGAAACCGTTTATAATACTATCGCAAAAATGGCTGAGCTTAATGTAGGAGCTCTACTGGTAATGGAGCAGGACAGGCTCGCGGGTATTATATCTGAGCGGGATTATAGAAATAAAGTGATACTTCAGGGAAGAACATCTAAGACCACCGTTGTCAAAGAGATCATGACCGGCCAAGTAATCCAGGTTAAACCCAGTGATACCGTAAATCTATGTATGCAACTTATGACTGAGCATAAGATCCGCCACCTGCCAATTGTTGATCAAGAAAAAGTGGTTGGTGTTGTCTCTATTGGTGACTTAGTGAAAACTATCATTGCCAAACAAAAAGTGGAGATCGATTCACTTCGTAACTATATCGGGGGCGGTTACCCCGGATAGCATAATGAATGGTCAGCTTGGTTTTTAAGTTATCATTTTGAATTCAAACACAATCCTTTCTTTATATGCGTTATCTAGTTCTACCCATCATACTGGCTTTATTTTCTGTTTCTGCAGTTGCACAACTCAATAATGATCCAGACCGGTTCGAAACAGAAGATGGAGAGCTGATCGTACATCCAGTACTCCATGGCTCCGTTATTTTTGAATGGAATGGATTGAATGTGTTTGTAGATCCATGGGGTGATGCAACCCTCTATGAAGGCAAAGGAGATCCGGATCTGATCCTGATCTCTCATCCCCACGGTGATCATTTAAGCCCTGAAACACTGAGTGCCTTGAATACTGATAATACCACCTTTATTGTTCCACAAGCAGTAGCTGATGAAATGCCGGAGCAATATGCTGATCAAACTATGATCCTTGAGAATGGAGAATCAATGGAGGAAAACGGGATCAATATTGAGGCATTAGCTATGTATAATCTCCCAAATGAAGGAGCACGACATACCAAAGGCTGGGGAAATGGATATGTGATCAGTATGGGTGGTAAAGACATTTATGTTTCCGGTGATACTGAAGACATTCCTGAAATGAGAAACCTCAAAGGAATCGATATTGCTTTTGTTTGCATGAACCTCCCTTACACCATGGATATTTATCAGGCTGCGAGTGCTGTTCTGGAATTTGAGCCTGCCATTATGTATCCCTATCACCACCGCGGACAGGACATCGAGCGGTTCAAAGAAGTAGTGGATTGGGAAGGAAAGAATATTGAGGTCCGCTTAAAAGATTGGTATCCCGGCCAGTAGCATTAGCTTACATCTTGATGGTGTAAACGCTACCTTTCCTGAAAAAAGGAAATGAACTGCACGCTTTGCAAAACCGAGACGGAATCTTTTTATTATTATGAAAAGGAAGACCGCCAATATCACCAATGCCCCAATTGCAAAGCCGTGCTAATGGATATTGATGATTATCCCACCCCGGAAGAAGAGATCTACCGCTACGAAAGTCATGATAATGATGTGGAAGATCCCCGCTACCAAAATTTTGTATCACCCCTGGTTGAAAAAATATCGGCGGGATTTAATCCTGATTCTCTTGGCCTTGATTATGGTTCAGGAACCGGCCCGGTCATCACAAAGATGCTGAAAGACCGCGGCTATGAACTCAACGTGTTTGACCCTTTCTTCGATAATCACCCAGATGTACTGAAATTGAAGTATGATTACATCGTCAGTTGTGAGGTGATCGAACACTTTCATAAGCCTTATCAGGAATTCGAGAACCTAAAAAATATGATCAAACCTAAAGGAGCTCTTTTCCTGAAGACAGACCTTTATACCGATGACCTCGATTTCCATGCCTGGTATTATAAAAGTGATGAAACCCATGTCTTTTTCTATCATCATAAAACCTTTCAGTGGATAAAAAATGAGTTTGAATTCAGTGATCTGGATATAGACGGAAGGCATATTACACTTTCCCGTTAGTTCATAATCATATTTAACTGGGGTCTCTGATAAGAGACTACAGGAAAAACCCCACTATGGTCATTCCCGTGCAGACGGGAATCTGGTACCTGCCATAAATTCTACTGTTGAGTCATATCAATCCATTAGATTTCGGGCATCCTCCGCGAAATGACTTATATCTTTGTTAGTGACCAACTAACTAATCTTAAACTTATTACCCACCTAAGATACTGCCCTGTAGGTATTTACAAAATAATTATGCACATTGATCCCATAACCTATGGGGCTTTTGCTTTTCTAAGGAGTATCGGGGGCAAAGAGCTTCTCTAACTTAACTTAATTTTGCTATGAAGAAACTGTTTATAGTTTTGGGAGTAGTCTTTTTAGTTCTGCTGTCAGTAGTCTCTGCTGCAATGATCTATGTATCTGCAGCTTTACCTGACGTTGGGCCTGCTCCTGATATTGAAATTGAACTGACTACTGAACGTATCAATAGGGGGAAGCACCTCGCAAATAATGTAATGGTTTGTATGCATTGCCATACACCGCAGGAAAAAACCAAGTTTGCACATCCACTTAAACCGGAAATGCTTGGCGCCGGCGGCAATCTCTTTGGTGTGGAAAAGGAAGGTTTACCGGGTGACTATTATTCGCCCAACCTCACTCCCACTAATTTAGGTGATTGGACGGACGGGCAGATCTACCGCGCCATTACAACCGGAGTCAATAAAGACGGACGGGCATTATTTCCCATCATGCCCTGGCCTAATTATTCCACCATGGCTCAGGAAGATATTTTTGCTGTGATCGCCTATCTCAGAACGCTGGAACCTGTTGAAAGTGAGGTGCCGGAATCAGAATCTTATTTTCCAATGAATTTCATCATTAATACCATGCCAACCAAAACTGAGTCCGGTATTGCACCGGATAAAGCCAACCCTGTATCCTGGGGTAAGTATTTAGTTCAAGCAGCAAGCTGCATGGACTGTCACACTCCCAAAGAAAGGGGCGTCAATATTCCCGGCATGGATCTGGCAGGTGGATTTGAGTTTGGTTTGGAGGATGGAAGTATTGTTCGCACAGCTAATATCACTCCGGAACTTACAACAGGAATCGGAAGCTGGACAGAAGATATGTTTGTATCCCGGTTCAAAGCCTATGAGGACACCACCTTTGAGTTTCAAGAAATACCGGCTGGAGAGTTCAATACTGTAATGCCCTGGAATGATTATGCTCAGATGTCGGAAGAGGAGCTAAAGGCTATTTTTGCTTTCCTGAAAACCGCTGCACCTGTGGAGCATGTGGTAACCAGGTTTACACCTGCAGAGTAATAGTTTAGCCTTTCTAAAATCGTCTATTTATAAAAGGTTCAGGTTTATGACTGAACCTTTTTATTTACCGGCCAAGTAAATTAAAGCTGCCAACGTAATAATTTGGATCTAAAACTAATCGGGGTTCATCCACTTGATTAACTGCCATATTATTTAATGCGGTAGTTGGATGCAATCTTATCTCCCTCCCGTTAAGGATCACATCAACCGGCATATTGAAGTCTTTTACGGTATTCGCCCAGCGATACATCAATCGCCCATCTCTAAAAGCATATTCCAACATAGGAATTCTTATATCCCGAAGATATTGATCAAAGAAAAGGGCCAGATCCCTTTCAAGTTTATCACTTATGTAGTCCTCAATCTGTTTGGAAGTGACGGTTTGGTGATAAAATTCCTGATTCAACCCGCGAAGCGTTTCTCGCCAAAGTGAATCATTGGCAACAACCTGCCTCAACGTATGTAGTAAATTTCCGCCTTTATTATACATGTCGTTTGAGCCACGCTGATCTACCCCATAAGTTCCGATCAGCGGACGATCATTTTGGATATCCAATCGAAGTCCCTGAACATATTTGTTGGCCGCAACTTCTCCATGATGATAATTCAGGTAGAGGCTTTCCGAATAATTGGTGAACCCTTCATGTATCCACATATCGGCTACATCGGCATAGGTGATATTGTTAGCAAACCATTCATGCCCAGTTTCGTGAATAATGATAAAATCGAATTTCATTCCCCAGCCCGATCCACTCAGATCACGTCCCAGATATCCGTTTTGATATCCATTCCCATAGGTAACCGAGCTTTGATGCTCCATTCCCAAATAAGGGGCTTCCACCAGTTTATACCCGTCCTCATAAAAAGGATAGGGACCGAACCAATGCTCAAATGCATCCATCATCGGCTTTACCTGCTTGAACTGCTCCTTCGCTTTCTCCAGGTTTTCCCCAAGTACATAATAATCCAGATCCAAAGTGCCCTTTTCACCTTCATATTCTTCACTAAAATGCACATAATCACCAATATTGATATTCACCCCATAATTATTGATCGGATTGGAGACGAACCAGTGCCAGGTTTTAGTTCCGTCTCCCGGTTCATCAACGCCACGAAGCCTTCCATTGGAAACATCCATCAGTGAGTCCGGTGTTGTGATACTGATAAGCATGCTATCGGGTTCATCATAGGGGTGGTCTTTATTCGGCCACCATACACTCGCTCCAATTCCTTGGTTTGATGTTGCCACAAAGGGCTTTCCATTACTGTCTTCGGTCCAGGTAAAACCGCCATCCCAGGGTGGAAGAGCCGCTTCTATCGGCTTCCCGGAATAATGTACCATCAGCTCGTTAACATCACCTGCTCTTTGTTCATCTTCAAGTTCTACAAAAAAGGCACTCCCTACCCTCCTGAAATCAAGTTCCTGATCATTTTGGGTGATCCCTGTTATTTCCAACGGTTCCTGTAAGTCGATCTGAATGGTTTGATAGGACTCCAGAACTCTATACTGAATTTTATTCCTTCCGGAAATTGAGCTGTCGGCAATATTAACTTTAACAGAGAGATGATAATAGCTGAGATCCCACCAAACTCTTTCCTCCGTAATAGAACCGCGTAGAGTATCCTGTAGGGTATACTGCTGAGCATCTGCTTGAGTCAATCCGGCCATGAGAACCGTAAATAAAGAAAACAGGAAAATACTGAACGTTTTTGATTTCATATGTTTTGGTATGGGCGAATGTTAAACTATAATTTACTTTTAGCTCTTTAATTTCATTAAATCATTCATAACACTTTAAGTTCTTTTTTTAAAGCATTTAGCTTAGGTATTATTTTAAAAATCTATCCATAACTGTTACATTAAGAGCTGTATTTTTTTTGTTTTAAAGTATAAGATAAAACACCTACTAAGTGTGAAACTAAAAATTACTCGTTTCACTGTGTTCTCCTCCTCCTTCTGCATTTTGGGAGAGTTCCACTTCAAAATAATAATGGTAACTAAATTTTAATTTTAGAATCCGATCATGAAAAATCTAATACTTTTTGCTACTTCTTTTTTGATGTTCTTATCTACATATACCTTTGAGGCTGTAGCTCAGGATGATGAATCTTCTCTTTCGGTAGGTGGTGCAATACGCTACAATGTTCTTCTTACTGATTATGAAGACGGCACCATCGACAATAACGATGCACAGTTCACCTGGGATACCTGGCGTATAAATGTGAATGCCGAAAACAACGGCATAAAATTGAATTTTGAGTACCGCTTCTATCCTACCTTTAACACTCATTTCGTGAAACAAGGGTGGCTTGGATATGACTTTAATGAGAAAGATAATATCCAGATCGGTGTAACACAGGTTCCATTTGGTAATCTGCAGTATAACTCTCACAATTGGTGGTTTCAGGGACCTTACTACGTCGGCCTTGAAGATGATCACGATATGGGTATCAAATATACCCACACTGCAGAAAATTGGGATATCATGGCTGCTTATTTCTTTCAGCCTGAGCCAGCAGGACCGGCTGCCGGATCCGGATCATTCGGTTTTGGAGGATCAGGACGTTATTCGTATGACATTGTACCTGCCGGAAACCAAACCAATTACGAACGTAATCAAATAAATTTACGCGGAACGCGAACTTTTGAAATAGATAATGGAAGTGTAAATGTAGGAGCCAGCGGTCAGCTTGGACAGATCTGGAATCAGGCATTGGACGAAAATACTTCCCGCTATGCTTTGGCCGTTCATACCGATATCAATTACGGAAACTGGAACTTCAAAGGTCAGTTCACCAACTACGGAATGGATGCTCAGGACGATAACGGGCAAAGCGTTGATTTCGTGAATATGGGTGCTTATGGTTCTCCATACCCGGTAGCTGCAGAAATGAACATGTATTCAGCCGGTTTAAGTTACAGTTATGATGTGGATTGGGGACCGATCACAAACCTGAATTTCTACAACGATTATACCTACTTCCAGAAAAATATTGATGGATATAAAGATGCGCATCAGCATGTACTTGGCTTTTTACTATCAGCCGGTAATGTATACACCTACTTTGATATTGCCCGTGGGAGTAATCATCCATGGCTCACCGAAAGCTTTGGGCAGGGACTTGGACAGGGCCTGAATGATGCACGCTGGAATACCCGCTTTAATATCAATATTGGGTATTATTTCTAACAGGTAATTTTGATGCCTCTAAAGGAAATGCGTTAGCTCGTGTTTCCTTTTTTTATGGATGATCAAAACTGAAAACGGGCTTGCAATCCAATCGAACTTCTTGTGTTGCCCTGTACTTCAGCAAGACCACTGCTCAGGGATTGCGTGTCTTCAAAGACCGTGATCCCGTATTTGAACCAGATATCGACAAATTCAGCCGCATCATATTTTATGGTGATGTAAGCCCGCTGCCCTTGATTGTACAACACAGTATTTGAAAGTACGTACAGCAGATCACTTTCAAACTGGTAAACCCTCGCGGTAAAACTGTCGGTATCGAATAAACTGATACGCCCATCGATCCTGAGTTTTGGAGTGGGTTGCACCCTCAGATCCTGGTAGATCAAAAACCCGGTTTCCTGCGCTCCCCCGGCTTCCTGATTTTGCACAAATTCCACTCTTGACCGCAAGCGAACGGTAGGGCTGACATAATATTCAAAATTAGCCCGAATGCTTGACCGCTTTTCTTTTCCAACCCGGATCTCCTCCCTTCCCAGGTCATTTACCACTACATACTCTTCGTCCTGAATTTCATTTCTGAGTAACAGATATACATTCAACCTGGAATTGAAAAATACTTCCGCCAGCCCAAGCATATCAAAACCTCCGGTAGCCTGAGTTGTGCCAAATGTGGGTGAGCCAAAACGGTACTGATCAAAATATCCGCTTAACGTAACTTTTTGATTTAAATCATGTCTCAGACCTATATAAAAACCTTCTTCATTTTGCGGAGCGGATGAACGCTCCCCAAAGCCACTGGCAAAAAAAGATTGAAAGTCCCGCTGATAATTTCGATAGGAAAGTGCCAGTTCAGTATCGTCTCCCACCGGAGTTTCAATACCCGCAACTGCTCCATAACCACCATTTTCACTTCGGGCCAGTTCCCCAAATACGAACGCATTTCTTATGAGCCCCCGGTAATCAATTCCAACAACTGAATTATCTGATCCTTCAAAATCGAAACGATTACTGAGCGAAGACCCCTGAGCAATATAACTACTGAACGAATTGTAATAGCCTGTAGCTCCGATCAAACCAAAGCGGGTATCTACACGAACGCGTCCGCCATAGGTCTGCTGATCAATATTATTTTTCCGCTCCAGCTCATTTTCCGTACGGTGAAAACCGGCAGAGCTTGGAAATCTTGTGGTATCGCCATTGATCACAGACGCTGTTCTTGGGCGGTCGGAATAGAATGCAGTCAGTTCCACCTTTTTCCCATAAGAAGCCGCTACTCCCTTAAAAAAATCCGTTTCCTGTGCTGATGAATATGGTTTAATACCACGCTCATTCTTACTGATGGTTGCCGTCACTTCCCGGCCTTTCCCAAAAGCTCCACCTGACCATAACACCAGCCCCTGCCCAAAGCTGACGCTGTAATCTCCAATCACCAGATCGTTGAGTTTACCATTATTTATAAGTGCAATATGCCCGGAGTTATAATCAAAATCAGTAACACCATTTAGCGTTTCGCCCGGATCTTTTTCCTGGGTAAGGTTTACTGAAAGGTGGTTGGTGGTCATTCTAAGTCGCTGGTAATATTTAATGGGGCTGCCCAAATATCCCCCCAGAGAATCAGGCCTTCGATACCCTTCCCGTTGCTCAATATCTTGCTGATATCGAGTAAAGATGTCAAACTTACGGTCGGTTAACCAGTATTCGGGTCGCATGAACATATCTCTGAATTGAGCTCCTGATCCCCCAACCGTAACATAAGGCTGTAACCTCCGATAGGTTGCCGGGCCAATGCCGCTCACTTCCAGTAATTCTTCTTTTGTCTCAAAAGGTTTACTATCCCGGTATTCAATAATAGCTCGTGCTATTTTAAGATTAATACCCGGGATCTGAAGAAAGTCATCAAGCCCGGCATGGTTTATATTTACGGGATTTGATGACAGATCTTCCAAAAATTGAGTTAATTGCTCACCGGTAAGTCCTGATTCTTCGGAATCAAGCTCTTCAAAAGCTCGCTCAAGTTGTTCTTCTACGGTGGTTGTATCCTGTTGAGCAAAACTTGTAAAAGGGTTTATTGCTATCACCCCAAAAACCAGAAAAAACGATATGCTTTTGAGCTTTTTATTCATCAAAAATAGAGCATGAAATCAATACCTGGACTAAAACCCAAAAGCTCATGTTTTTGGACTGCAAAATTTATATCCCAACGATCAAGTCCATATCCAAATCCCAGCGAATAGCTCAGTGGTTCTGTGGTTACTCCCAGCCGAACTTTTAAATTCTCGATCACACTAATTTCCAATCCTCCACGATATGAAAGTGGGAACCGAACATCTTTTACCATATCAAATGCAAATACGGCCAGCTCATTCAGTCCGTATGAAAACCCGATAGCCACTTCCCGGGCCAGGTACTCATTCATTGTTTCATAGGTATATTCAGGCCGGTTCACATTAGTTGCCCTGGCACCAATCCATAGATCTCCGGTGATCTCTGCTGCTAATCCAAGATCCAATCCCAGTACCCCGCCGGATCCATAATCTGCCCCAAAGGAAATATGATTGTAATTAGCTACTGCACCAAAATGAAGAGAACGCCATTCGTTCTTATATCCTAAACGAATGCGTGTTTCGTTAAATAAATTATCACCATAACGATGAAAACCGAGTGCCGCTACACCCAATCTTGTTGGAACACTACCCATGGCCGACATGTCAGTGATCTCGGCAAATCCATAATTTCTTAATCCATAAAACCCGGCTGCTTTTCTTTCACTGTTAATCAGTGCGGGATTCGAAAAAAGAGACCAATCATAACCGGGAAGAGCTGTGGTAGCTTGCCCCATTCCCAGCCCTTCTGCACCCATTATAAGTTGAGAGTGTGCAGGAACACAACTGAGGCCAAGAATAAATACCAAACAAATTTTATAAATATGTCGTTGTATTCGTATCATTATCAGTCATTATATTCATAGACATGGAAAATCTCAGAACAGCAGTTAAAGTACTAAAGCCCCTTCTATTTTACGGAGTGATATTTATTATTTTTTCACCAAAATTAAAAGCACAGGAATTTAATTGTACTGTAAACTTAAATACCGAGCAGCTGGAAGGCTCATCGTATGATCATCTGCAGAATTTAAAACCACGTCTGGAAAATTATATCAACGAATATAACTGGACTGAGGAAGAGTTCCGCCCTGAAGAGCGTATCAACTGTCAGATCCAGATCGTTTTTACAAGCGGTACTTCTGATTTCACTTTTTCTGCTGAGACCGTATTTCAGATTCAACGCCCAATTTATAACACCACTGCTAATTCAACAACGGTATTGTTAAGTGATAACGCCTGGCAGTTTAGTTTTCCGGAAGGCAAAACGCTGATCCATGATGAACTACAGTTTGATGCACTTACGGGCTTCATCGATTTCTATAGCTTGGTAATGCTTGGATACGACTTTGATACCTTTTCAGAACTGGGTGGTTCTGATTACTTTGTGAGGGCTCAGAATATTTTAAGTCTGGCTCAAACCACATCTGCTGTAGGTTGGACGCGTAACACAAATAACCGACGAAACCGAAATATGATGATCACTGATCTGGTTTCTACAACTTACAGACCACTGAGGGAAGCGTATTATCAGTATCACCGGTTAGGGCTGGATCAGTTTGTTGAGAACGCAAATGATGCCCGTCAGAATGTTTTGGATGCTTTGAAAGAAATTCAAACCACAAAACGGCGAACAACCAGTAATTATCTCTTCGATATTTTCTTTGATTCTAAATCCCGTGAGATCGCTTCTTTTTTTGAGAATGCCGAAACTAGTCTTCGGCTCGAAGCTTACGAAGTATTGAGGCAAACCGATCAGGGGCATTTATCTGACTATGAAAAACTCCAAAATTAAAGCACGATGAAAATTAAGACTCAAAAAATTCTGATCTCTCTGCTTTTAATCATGGTCATCATTGATCTGGTTTATATCTATATGAATACAAGTTCTTTTAATGCACTTTATGCTGGATCAAGTTTTATTTTATTTGGGGTTGCCTGGGATGCTTTGAATAAGTTGAAAGGCGTGCAAAAAGAGACTTCATAAAAGATTCAAAATGAATCTGTACATTTGATTGAATTTGGGCAAAAATACCAAATCCAAAGTTCTTCAGAACTAAAACATTTATCTGACGGTTTTGTATATTGTCGCCCCTAAAAAAGCGGTTCCATAATTGAAATTTTGAAGTAAAAAATTCAACCCGAATGAAATTTTACGTTTGTATTAAAATGGTGCCTGATGTGAATGCACCTCTCCAGATTAAAGACGGTCAGCTGATTCAGGACGCCGACCGCCAGATCCTTAACGCATACGATGCTTCTGCAGTTGAAGAAGCCCTTGTTCTTAAAGAAAAACACGGTGGCGAAGTAGAAGTAGTTTGCATAGGATCTTCCAAAGCATCCGAAACCATCCGTAAGGCACTGGCAATGGGTGCAGACAAAGCCACTCACATTTTAACTTCCGGAGATGAAAATTACGACTCAGGCTCTTATGCCAAAGTGCTCGCTAAATTCTTTGAAGACAAAGAATACGATGTGCTTTCACTTGGAAAGCAATCACAAGACACCGATGCAGGACTGACCGGGAGTATGGTTTCTGAATTTTTGAACCTGCCTTATGCCACAAACGCTGTTGGACTTGAAACTGAAAACGGCAAACTCGTCGTTAAACGTCAAGGTGATACCGGGCAGGAAATGATCGAATTGCCTACCCCTTGCGCAGTTACTTGCTCTAATGACATGAACGAGCCGCGTATTCCAAATCTAAAAGGAATTATGGCATCCAAGCGAAAACCGATGGAACAAGTTGAGCTTTCCTCTCTTGGTTTAAGTGAGGATGAACTAGCATCAAAAACTGCTGTTCTCGGATATGAAGAAAAGCCGGAACGTGAAGCCGGCAAGAAATATGAAGGCGAACCGGATGAGATAGCTCGCGAAGTAGCACAACTGCTGGATACTGAGGCAAACGTGATATAATGTTAAGTGTTTGAATTTTAAATGTTAGATGGACAACCATTTAACATTTAGCACTTAACATTTAAAATTATTTTCAAAAATTTTAAAAAGACGAATAAACGAATGAGCACCATACTTACACACATCGCAATTGCAGACGGCAAGATCAAACGTTCATCATTAGAGGTACTTTCACATTGCAAGCAACTCGCTGAGCAGGGCGGACATTCCGTTGAAGCCGTTGTTGTGGATTCAAATGCCTCTTCTTTTGTGGAAGGCATTCAACAATACGGAGCTTCCAAAGTTTATGTTGTTGAAGACCCGATCTTTAAAAATCATATGAATACTCCATTGCTTAAGGCGCTTGCTAACGTGATGGAAACCGCAAATCCTTCTGTTTTTGCGTTCGCTTCTACTGAAGGAACCAAAGATATTTTAGGGGCACTTGCAGCCAACCAAAATGCAGCTGTTTTGCCTGATGTTTCTTCTTTTGAATTGATGGAGGGCGGCGTAAAAGCCAAGCGGCCTGTGATGGCAGCCAAGATCATTTCCAACACTGAAGCTAAAGGCGATAAAGTGCTGGTTTCTGTTCGGTCCGGGTCTTATGATCTGATCGAAAACAAAACTTCAGCTGAAGTTGTGAATATTGATTTCAGCATGGATGATTCCGAGCTGAAAGCCACCCTCAAAGAAATCATCTCTGCTTCTGGCGATACGATCGACCTGAACGAAGCAGAATCTATTGTAGCTGCCGGTCGTGGTGTAAAAGATGAAGAAGGGCAAAAACTGATCTCCGAACTGGCTCAGATTCTGAATGCCGGAATCGGTGCTTCCCGCGCTCTGACAGAAGCAGGTGTTTATGATCCAAGTTTACAAATTGGCCAGACCGGGAAAGTGGTTTCTCCTCAGCTTTATATTGCAATAGGAATTTCAGGAGCTATTCAGCACGTAGCCGGTATGGCTAATTCAAAAGTGATCGTGGCCATAAACAAAGACGCCGATGCCCCGATCTTCGAGATCGCCGACTACGGAATTGTGGGAGATTTATACAAAGTACTCCCTCCATTCATCGAAGAACTCAAAAAAATTAAGAATTAATGATTAATGTTTAGTGCTAAATGTTAAATGGCCCGAGTCCCATTTAACATTTAAAATTCAAACATTTAAAATTTCCCCTATGGACGAAAAGTTTGATTGTATCGTAATTGGCGGTGGAGTTGCAGGATTGGCTGCTGCTATGACTCTGGCCCGTAATAACATGAAATTCCTTCTTATTGAACGAGGTGAATTTGCCGGATCAAAGAATGTTTCCGGTGGTGTTTTGTGGGGAAGTGACCTTGCCAAACTCGTTCCTAATTACTGGGAGGAAGAAGACGGTGGCTGGGAGCGATTCATCAACCATCGCAGACTTACCTTCATGGATGAACAATCAACGTTCTCTCTGGATTTTAAATCCTCTCATTTCAACGAACCGCCCTATTCCGGTGTAGTTGTCCTTCGATCCAAATTCGACAATTGGCTTTCAGGAAAAGTGCAGGAGGCCATTGATGCTTCAGATTTTGCCATGGATTCCTTTATCGCCACTAACATCAAAGTGGATGAAGTGATCATGGAGAATGATAAGGCTGTAGGTATCAAAACAGGAGAAGATGAATTTCATGCCGATTCAGTGATCATTGCCGAAGGCGTAAATAATTTACTGACCCGACAAGTTGGACTTCAGGATAAATACGTCCCTGCCGATCACATGCTAACCGGGATCAAAGAGATCATTCGATTTGATCAGGATGTATTGGAACAGAAATTTCAACTAAACGGACTCAGTGGAATGAGCAATGAGTTTGTAGGCTGGGCAACCGATGGCGTTGAAGGCGGGGGATTTTTGTACACCAACCGCGATACTATATCTCTGGGATTGGTACTTGGAATTAAAGACATGCGGGAAAAGAAAAAGAGCCCCCACGATATTTTAAATCATTTCAAGACACACCCAACTATCTCTGATATCATTAAAGGTGGAGAAATTGTAGAATATTCCGCACACGTGGTTTCTTCCGGTGATAAGCGAGCTATGCCAAAAGAATTATATAAAGACGGAATCTTATTGGCCGGTGAATCTGCCAACTTATTGATGAATGCCGGTAAAGCTATTCAGGGAATGGATTATGCCATGCGCTCCGGAATTTTAGCGGCTGAGACCATTGTGAAAGCCAAAGAGAAAGACGATTTCACCTCTGCTACGTTAAAAGAATATCGTAAAGTAATGGATGAAAGTTATGTAATGAAAGACATCAACGGATTCCAGGATGCTGTTCACCTCCTTCACACCGAAACCATGCAACAGAAAGTGCCAAATCTTGTATGTGATTTTGGTCGTCAGTTCTTTACTATTAAAAGCGAACCCACTCCAAAATCCAAAGACATGTTGCTTGGTGCAGTGAAAAGACATTCATCCCTATGGGAATTGGCGAAATTAGGATTTAAAGCAGGGAAATCATTATAAGTGAAAAATGAGAAGGCAAAAGTGAAAGGTATTTAGAGCATATTTGATAACATTGCGAATACCTCATTTGCTAATTTTTCTATCTTTTTTGTTTTGTTGTTATTTAAATAATTCAGATTAATTGAAATATCGACTTGGGTATCAAGTTCTACCAAAGATGATCTGGAAATGCGATAGAATCGTTTTCGATCTTTGTCGGATTTTCTCGAAGCTCCTTCAGATAGATTAGAGGGAATTGAAACAGCGGCTCGTCTCATTTGACTTCAAAGGCCGAAAGTTTCAGTCAAACGATAGATCTCACTAACTAATTCAATGCTTTTTTTATAAACGTTTAAATCTTTGTGATTCAATTTAATCATTGTAACCTGGTTTGATTAATAATTCACAAATAAATACTTAAAAAACTTTAAACTGAAAAGTCAGCAAAGATTTTTTCACCTTTGCCTTTTCATTTTTCACACAATAGAAAAGACATGAAAAACCTCAAACTCACAGAACGCCTCGGGCTTGTAAGCTACCGAAACCAATCTAAATCGGACATTAAACCCCACATCATTGTGGACACTGATATCTGCAATTCTACCTGTCCACATAAATGTACAACCTGGGTATGCCCGGCCAACTGCTACACCATGGATGATAATAATCAGGTTCACTTTCAGGTGGAAGATTGCATTGAGTGCGGAACGTGTATGTTTGCCTGTGATCAGGGAGCTGTGGACTGGAATTATCCTGATCCTGAGATCGGTCGCGGCGTTACCTGGAATTTTGGGTAGAAAATTGTTTAGGAGTGAAAGTCTTACGGTGTTATCGTTTTCAGGAATTCAACCATAACGCTGTATACTGATGTATTTTTTGGTCGCTTTCAACATCAGTTCAAGTAATGCCACCTTACCTGTGACCATGGTTTGCGTGACCAATAAGTTGAAGGTAAAAGAGAAGATCTGCAATTTTTACTGCCTTTGGCAGCTACGGTAAATATGGACGGAACAAGTCTCTACCAAGCGGTTGCTGCCGTGTTTATTGCTCAGGCCCTTCGCCAACGTTAGCTTTCTATTGGCAATGAGTACCAGGACTGGCATAGTGATGCTGGTTTATTCTTTACCCCGGATATAGCTTTTCTTGCGTATCTAATTAATACTAAGGTTGGAGGTTTTTTCACAAGCTTAGAATGGATACTCGGCTTAGGAATTGTGTATGTAGGTCACTCAGCTTTCGATAGATTATTCGGATATGGATTAAAATATCCTGATAGTTTTCAAAATACACATTTAGGATTGATAGGAAACAAAATTCAGCAATAGAAATAATCCTTTCCTCCAAAAATATAATAGACATAAAAAAGCCAGCAGAGTTTATTTCTACTGGCTTTAATGTTTTATAATTAATCAAAAGAGATTAATTAAATAATCATGCCTTTACTCATCATAACTACTTAAATCAACTGTTTCCACATTGTACTTAATGCCTTCTCCTTCTTTAGGAATTGCATTGAGTATAAACTCACGTACATCATCATTAGAGTCAATTAGCATATCTTTTCTTATATAAATCATGTGTCCACTCTGGTATTCTTTATAATCTATACGATCTTGTAATTGACCAGATGGATCCATTTGCCATAATGAGTACTTCGCGCCGAAAGGATCGCAAGCACCATCATAATAACCCTGTTGATTTAGTACTCTTAATGAAGGATTCTGTTGCATCGCCTTTCTAAGCATAATTGCTGTATTTCCGTTCTCATCATTCCAAGGACGTACATTACCTGAAATATTATATTCAAGATCTGTAGCAAAACCTAGGTCCTCTCGCAAATATTCATTAATTGCAGGAGTAAAGGAATGCTTCCATGAATCATATTCAGGGCTATATCCTGGACGTGTTCCTGAGTTATCAGTATCCATACCAATATAGCGAGAATCTAGTCGACCAGTAGTATAGCCTTCAT
>Ga0136558_1000114_pt1 | contig 46372 bp, 67 predicted proteins | sample AntRauTorckE6833_FD_101391 | JGI IMG/M metagenome (GOLD analysis project Ga0136558, IMG submission 101391) | Saline lake microbial communities from Rauer Islands, Antarctica - Metagenome Torckler E6 #833 | ecosystem: Environmental > Aquatic > Non-marine Saline and Alkaline > Saline | place...
GGGAAGATATGAAAGACAAATATGAGGATAAGTTCAAAGATTCCTCACAGCGAGTGGCATCCCGATCCCTTTTCAAAGAGATCGTGGACTATAGGGAGCTAGGCCGATTTAGGAGTACTTTGGGAAAAGAAGATCCCCAAGCAGCCGCGCTCTTGAAAGAGATCATGTTGCATTTCCGCAAAGAGCTTACTCTAGAACGGAACACCGAAGCTGCCCTCAACAAACTTACTAATATGGTAGGTCGGGGAATGACGACTCCGGAGATGGTACGCAATCAGGTAGCTAAGATTGCAGATCTTCTAGGCATCAATTCGATGAAAGTTTTCTAAGATTCTGTTTTTGAATAGAAGCCCCGTGGTTTTCGAGCCTCGGGGCTTTTTTGTTTTGTGGGTACTAGGGTGGATTGACTCGCACAAACCATGCGTCTATACTGGGGCATATACAGTGGAATTCTATGAGGTTTGATTATGGTGAATACGGTCGTGCTCCTTTTTTCATATTGACTTTCATTTTCTACGTAGTTCTGAAAGCTAGTAGCAGGCATTTCAACCCCCAAGGTGAGGCTCTTCCTTCCCCTACATTAGATTTGAGTCTAGAGGACGACACAGAGCATCGTAGGGCTATTGAAGAGTTTGACAGACAATTACAAGGGCAGAAAGACCTTGAACCGGTCCCCCACTCTAAGCCTTTGAGACATCCAAAGGAAATTGAAGATCATTTCGTGACGGGCTGGGTGAGGTATCTTAGTAAAGTTACCTACCATAATGAACTGAAATGGGAATATCACTTTACAGGCTCACCAAACTACTCCCACCTTAAACGGACAACCTATAACACTACCGCGTGTCTTGATGGATCGACTTACCTAATCCTTTACCAAAGAGGCGCGTACAGTAACGGAAAGACTGAACACCTGATTGAGATTGAGTTCGAAAGTGGAAAGACCATAAAGCAGTATTGCCCCGAGGACTTGGGGAAAGAGTTAAACCTTCTGGTAGAGGCTAGCGCAAAAGACCAAGTTTCTCCTGTCGAGATGTTGGAGGTTTTAGAAACCCTGAAAGAATACGTATGATTTGCCTTTCCAATCTTAAACTAGTACGCTATGCTGGGAGTGTATCACTTGGGGATCAAACTTATAACAGGAATCCTCGGGCGAAGAGCCTTGCAATTAAAGACGATAGGTGGTACTTCCTGTACCGTCTTAACTAGCACCACTGTAGTAGGTGGTATAACTCCTATGGAGGATTGAATGAATCATAAAAACCCGAAGACAATTCTATTCGGCGACGAAGCACTTGACCGTCTAAATGAGGGGGTCAACAAATTGGCGAAAGCCGTTAAAGTTACCTTGGGGCCACGTGGCCGTAACGTAGCTTTGGAGAAAGCGTTTGGCGGGACTAACATCACAAAAGATGGAGTCTCCGTGGCCCGAGAAGTGGAGCTGGAGGATCCGTTTGAGAACATGGCCGTTCAAGTAATTAAAGAGGCGGCTATCCGTACCGCTGAGAAAGCCGGTGACGGTACTACAACTGCTACAGTAGTAGCTCAGGCTATCTTCAACGAAGCTCGAAAGATGGTAGCATCCGGCTATGCTCCTATCGCTCTGAAACGTGGTATGGATGCAGCTTCCAAAGAAGGTGTCAATTACCTTCGCCACATCGCGAAAGAAGTAGACTCGATTGAAGAGATTAAATGGGTCGCTACTATCTCCTCAAATGGTGATGAGGCGTTGGCAGAACTCATTGCAGAGGCGATGGAGAAGGTAGGAAAAGGTGGAGTTATTTCCGTAGAAGAAGGCAAGAGCACAGACACGGTGCTGGAGTTCTCAGAGGGTATGCAGCTTGATCGTGGGTATATCCGCCCTGAGTTTGCTTCGGGATCTGAGGAGGGCCACGCTCGCTTGGAAACACCGGTAGTGCTTTTGGCTGACCAGCGAATCTCCAGTTCCCAAGAGATTATGGGTGCTATGGAGTATGCAGCTTCGCAGCGTCGTCCACTTTTCGTAGTGGCTCATGATGTGGAGGGGGATGCTCTCGCAATGCTGGTGACCAATTTTCTTCAAGGTAAATTGAAGTCGTGCGCTATCAAAGCCCCCCGCATAGGAGAGAAGCGAACTCAGCTTCTGGAAGATCTTGCAGTTTTAACGGGCGGTCAAGTGATCTCCAAAGAGCGTGGAGTCACTCTCCAATCAACACACCCCGGAGATTATCTTGGGGGTTGTGGGTCCGTTACGACCGACCGAAGCCGGTCCACCATTTTGGGTGGGGATGGTGAGGACGAAGCTATTGCCGCACATATTCGCATTCTACGGGCTCAATTGGAGACTGTAGGGAGCCCCCATGACCAAGAGTTTATCCAGCAGAGAATCAGCCAATTGGGTGGTGGTATGGCTGTAATTCGTGTGGGAGCCCACTCTGAGATCGAGCTGAAAGAGTATAAGGCTCGGGTAGAAGACGCCCTTAGCGCCACTAAATCCGCCGTAAAAGGTGGAGTCATCCCCGGCGGAGGTTGTACTCTCGTAGAGATTTCGAATATGCTTCGGAATATCGCAGCGGATGAGGATACGGTTTTCTCTAATATTGAGGAGAAAATTGGATGGGAGCTGGTGGCTAAAGCTCTCGAAGCGCCTTTCAAGCAGCTTGTGGAGAATGCAGGTTTGAATGGTGAGGTGATGTTGCATAGGTACCGTGAAGCTGCGGAGGCCGAGAACTCTCCTGACCTCGTTTATGATGTGAGAGCCGAAGAGATTAGGCCCGCATTTGAGTCTGGGATTGTAGATCCAGCTTTGGTAGCGGAAGAGGCGATGAAGAATGCTATTTCAGTAGCTTCCCTCCTTATCACCACTTCGTGTGCTATTGTAGATAGGGTAAAAGACGAGAACTAATACTCGTCACAGGGTTAGGACGGTTATGGTGAGCACCGTCCTAACCCGCTTTTTTCTGCTTGAACAGCTCATTTAGATCAACTGGTGTTTTCCAATGGAAGAAACAAACTTACTACAGGAAACGATTGCGTTCCTAGTAGACTATGACAAGTCCCCTGATGATGTTCAATGGGTAGGATCCCCTGACTTTGGTTGGTTTTCATGGGAAGAGTTTGAGGTAGTAGGAGATGTGGTTTATAATTCTGGATATGGGTGCCCCGAGGTAGCTCAGGATCTAGTGGTTGTAGGGGAGTTGTGGTGGTTAGAGCGTGTTGAATTTGAAGGTGGAAGGGAGAGTTGGAGGTTTAAGGTGCCTCCTGAGCGGCCCACAGAGGTTCGTAGAGTACCTGACCAGCTAGTTGGGGGCCAGTGGTCGTCTTTACTACATATTAATAGGTCTTCCTTGTAGGGCTTCTACAGAAGATTTTCCTACTGGAGTATTATAAAATAGTTTTTGACGATCCTACATTAGTGAGGTATATAGTAGTGTAGAGACAATCATACTAGATGGAGTACGAAGACGATGGCACTAAAAACGAACAGAGTAGAAGCCGGGCATTACCGATACGAGCACCACGAACTCGGTATGTTTGATATTAAAAAGGATTCTGGCTACCGCACACCTCTCTGGAGAGCCACAGGACCTAATGGTTTTTGTAGCGGGTTTTACCGGACTAAAAAAGCGTGTACCAACGTAGTGGCTTCTCACATCGGAGAGGTTACAGGTACCAAACCCGAGAGACGCTCATCATCCTCCAACAGGACCTTTGAGGCTTCCCACTACACCTCCAAAACCATTCGTAAGCATCTTCCGTACTCTAGCAACGGTTGTGTCCCTATTGCCTTCGCACGGGCTCTCACAAGGCAAGACAATCCCACTGACGATGAGATTGGCATCATGGCGGCTCTTGTGTCTGAGGATCTTGCTACCGTAGACTACAAAGGAACCCATAGTGGCAACCTTTCAGATTCTGCCCGAGCTGTGGGTATCGAGCATACAAAGGTAGTAGCCGAAACGGATGATGACTGGCATCGTGGTTATGGAAGGCGCTCCAAATATCGAGTAGCTAAATACCCTACCGTTGCTCAGTTTCTCCGAAACAATCCCACTATCAAGACTGCTATTTTCCGCACTACAGGGCACGCGGGATACTACGATGATGGTGTGGCTTATGGGCTGGGAGCCCGAGCACGCATCGATCACGCTCTTGTTTTGGAATGGAAGTAATTCCAAATAGTTTTTTACACTGCCCACCCACTGGGGTATAAGGTAGTGTAAGAGAGACGACAACAAGCACACTAAGCTGGAGATAGCCAATGCGACTCAAGACCCTTTTTGAAAAATGCCGCACCACTGACGGTATCACTACCGAAACCACACAAACCGTGAAAGGCGACGGGGAATACATCGTCGATTGCTTCTACACCGAGATTGTAGACTACCGTAATCAAGACGGTAGCGTGGGCGTTAAGCCCAAGATCGGCGTTAGCATTCAACATACGAAAGAGGAAGCTCAGTTCGTAGACGGGCTTCGCATTGATGTACGCCCCGACCTTGCGCTGACCATCCGCACTGTCAAGAGGGTCGCTAAGATCTTCAAACTTAACTAAGTGAGACGAGCTAATGCCACACGGAGCTAAACCATATCTCAGCGAGGATGAAAAATGATACAACTGAATGCGAGCCCTGAGAATGGGATTCCCGTACCCGGACAGAAACTCAAATGCAAAAACTCTTACCCCCTGCTCTATGTGCGTGCCGGTGATGTGTATACCGTCGCAGAGGTAGACGATAGTGGGCACGAGGTTAACCTCCGCTTTGAGGAGACTCCAGAGGAGTCGTGGTATTCCCTGTGTCGCTTTCGTAAAGTGGATTGACGCTACACCCCTACTGTGGTACTAATTGAGAGGGTTTAAAGGCTATGAAAAAGTCACCAAAGCAAATAATCCTAGAAGTCATCGAAGCTCTTCCTGAAGATATCACCTACGAGGAAGGATTGCAGGCTGTTTTACAAAAGCTCGAAGAGATGAAAAACGAAAATTCTGAGTAATAGACGACCCTAAATGTTGTATGGAGAGCTGTAATGTGTAAGGAAATGGAAGAAAATCGACGGAAGCATTTCAATGCGTTTGAGAAAGTCTGCAAAGCCCATTCGTTTGGGAAGACTCTTTTGTATACTCGTATCAGGGAAGAGGACGGTAAGATACATCGCGGTCCCGCTTTCAAGAGTGTGGTAGAGCTTTTGGAAGTATCTCAGGACCCTGCTATTCGGGTCAATCGGTATCTACAGAGGACGTTTGATGTGCGGAAATATGATTCGCTCCGCTTTGTTGACCAAGGGCAAGAAGAATCTTTCGTGTTAATCGACGACGATCTGTATGATATCCTTATTAACCACTAAAACACAGGATAGGCCATGTTGAATACCAAACATTTCGTACTCTTAGCCGGAGATCCCGAAGACTGGGATCGAGAAATGCTCGCTGCCGCACAGCTCAGTGACTTTAACCTCACCAATATGCAACGCGACCAACATAAGATGGGCCGTAGAAGCGCTCAGTTGCATCGCACTACCCGAGGATGGTCCGTACGGCTGGCAAGCAGCCTGAGTGATAACGAGATTCTCGTGCCTTTTCAATCCAACCCTCAGAAGGCTATTCTCAGTGGGGTTCGGTGGGCTAACGAGGATCCTTTGCATCGCGAGTTCTATGTAGAGCGCTCGCTTTTTAATAAAGAAAAGCATATTTTGGAAAACTTTGACCAGCACTACTGTCTTTAATTAACACCAGTTTTATCTCAACTGGTGTTAACTCGACTGAGGAATACTACCATGCCTTTTGCTACCACTGAATCACCTCGAACTTGGACTCCTATTGAATCCTTTCCTGTGCCCGGATTTGAGGGTACCAAAGAGATTCGGGTCCGTCGCTGGGACCATGCTAATGCTCCGGGCGGCAACCACGCAGGTGAACACTGGGTCTATGTTCACGTGATTAGGGAAGGGTACGAAGAGTGTGTAGAAAGCTGCTTCTATTGGGGCCAGAACGCATCTCACAGGGCATATGAGGATGCTATTGCTCGTTATAAGAGTTATAAGCGGCAGATCCACACTGTAGCACAGGCCGAGCCTCTTCCTACAGGTCCGGGAGGCTTCACAGAGTCTTATTCGGGACGGCATATGACTCTAGAAGATTGGTTAGAGTACAATTTCCACGAATATGATGGGACTGGCTACTATGCCACTGCTACGCAGATGACCGATCTTCTCGTAGACCACGAAGCCGTTGACACACGCTGGTCACATATCGTCTGGTTCAATAAATAAGGTTCCCATGCTGTTTCTGTATGTCTTTGCTACTTACGCCGTATCTGTCGCTATGATCATTTTTATCCACGTCATCATGGATTCAAATGGTCAAGATACAGGGCTCTTTGATTTGGATGGGAGGGGATTCCTGTTGCTAATGTTCATCTCCCCTATCGTATGTGGCGTCCTTTTCTGTATGTTCTTTTTAAGGGCCATCTACCACTGCCTGACGTACTTCACAGTCAATTCCCGCCATAAGCGTAAGGTCAAGGCCCTGAAACAAGAGCAAGAGCGGGAGAGAGAGCTGTGGGAAGCCAAAACCGGCATTAAGTATGAGGAGATTGATAGTATCCTCGATAGCGGACAGGACTGGGCTCTGGAGGACCACAAAGAAGTTTACGATAAAACCACATACAAAAACTGAGTTTTATCTGTAAATCTAGGGGGTTAGCGCTTTTTATAGGATTTTTGCATCTTTGATCTGCTTTAATTTTTTGACAGGGGTCCCTCCGTGGGGTATAGGTTAGTGTAAACAACACGAATCGAAACTAATGGCTCTCAGGAGCCTACGGAGGAACCAATGAAGAATGTAATATTCATATTGACGATCAGCGCCATGTCTCTTTTTGGGTGTGGTGACGACACCTTTAATGCTCCCAATCAGGATATAGAGGGTAGTGATGTGGCTATTGAAGCCGACACCGATACCTTTAATGCTCCCAATCAGGATATAGAGGGTAGTGATGTGGCTATTGAAGCCGACACCGATACCGATACCGATACTGATACAGGTGCCGAACCCGATGTTGAATCGGACACTGATCTCCCCTCAGACGATGTAGAGGAAGATACGGACGATTCGGATGTAGATCCTATTTTGAGTCTTTGCGACCCCAACCCTTGCAATTCCAATGAAAAATGTCTGGTAGACGGGGAAAACTTTGAGTGTGTTGGGTGTGTGTCCGATGGGGATTGCCCAAGCGGCGTGTGCGACGGCAATGCATGTGTCGAGTGTGTAGATGATAGCTCTTGTGGGGGTTGTAAGACCTGTTCCAACAACGAGTGTGTAGACACTGACAGTGAGTGTGGCGGGTGTGAGAGTTGTAATGATGGGGTTTGTGGGGACGATTGTTATGGTTCGGTATGTGATAGTGATACTAACCTGTGTGTTGAGTGTGTTATGGACTCTCATTGTGGTGAAGGGTTCTTCTGCTCGGATACGTCCCAGTGTATTGAGTGTAATACGAATTCTCAGTGTGGCTCAGATGAGATCTGCGACACTACGTTCCGATGTGTACCAGACAATGAATGTACTGAACCCTCTGATTGTGATGCAGGGACCCAAACGTGCTCTAACAACTCTTGTGTCTGTTACGATGATCGGGATGATAACCAAGTATGTTCCGACTTGGCGGCGCAGTGTGGGTCAGTAACCGATGGGTGTGGCGTGGTTCGCGAGTGCGGTGGTTGTGGACAAGACACTTGTGAGGATAACCAGTGTGTGTGCGTCCCCACTACCTGCGATATAGAGGGGATTAGCTGCGGCGCTATCGACGACGGATGTGGTGAAATTCTGGAATGCGGAAGCTGTGGAGCAAACGAGGCTTGTGATGGTTGGCAATGTATCTGTGAGGACGCTAGAACGGATTCTGATATATGCTCCGATGCTGGGTCTCAGTGCGGTTCCGTAATGGATGTCTGTGGTAATACGGTAGATTGTGGGAGTTGTCCTGATGGGAACTGTACAGGCGATAACATCTGTCAGACCACCTGCGGTAATGGTGAGGTATCAGACGGATCTGGGGGGTGCTGCCCAGAGTATGTAGGGGATGTGGTAGTTGGGTCTCTTGATAATAACACAAGAGCTGCTTACTACCTTGACAAGGTAGCTTTTGAGAGTGGTATGACAGTAGGCCAATCTCAAATTGACGATATTGAAAGCTACTGTGTGCTCTCAGGAAATGTTTCGGTGGGGGAAGATATCAGCACACCAGACGCAGTGGCGGTGGATCTCAGACCCACCAATTATGATAACTCCACTTCCAACCCGGTTCTACACCTCCGTGAAATAACGGGTAATGTAGTGGTGAGGGGGAGGCATCTGGAATCCTTCTATGGATGGGACAATTTGGAAACTGTAGGAGGGGATTTTGAGATACTAGGTAGCTCTGAGCTGCAATATACGCCGGTGGGGCTTCCCAGTTTGGTGGAGATCGGAGGGCTTTTTCGAGTCAAGTCTTTTGACGGTGTGGAAGGGCTTACCCTATTGGAGTCTTTCAGTGCTCTCATTTCAGTGGGAGATATTCTTTTGGTGGAAGGTATGCTCGGCATTAGCTCCCTATCGGACATATTTCCCAGTCTTGTTGCGGTGATCGGAGATGGGGCAGTTTTCCAAAACAACTGTGACTTGGGAGAAGTGGAGGTCGTTAACTTCTGCTCTTCTATAGGTATCTCTAATTGCACCTATAATACCTGTCAGTGACCCAAGAAACGGTGGCGATGATGTCACCGTTTCTCGTGAGTCCTGAATATTGTTTTTTACAAACCTAAGCAACTAGGGTATAGTGCTTTGTAAGCTAACCGATCCTCAACGAGGTTGTTATCATGAGCACACTAGAGAAAGAGGTTATCCCCACGTGTCAAATCTGTGGCGCACAAGAGGTGGAGTCAGTAGACGACTCCACGTGCCTTGATTGCTCGATTGATGATATAAGGCGGTTCATCCGTAAGGGTGGGTTTCCGGGAGAAGATAACCAACTGCAATTTGCGAGAGAGCATCTCAGCAAATGCCTTGCATTGAAATGAGTTACTGCATAGGGCCAAGAAGCGCTAGCCACTCCCTCATAAGGAAGTGGACAGACGAATTGACGGAGTGGGTTACCCCCATATTGCATCCCCATAAGGATGTTGCTAGTCGGAATTAACCGATAGCGCCTCTTGGCCCTATGCTATATTTTTTACAAAGGTAGGTTATGACAAAAAAGCCAACGAAAAAAGAAATGAGAAGAATTCTTCGTCACCATACTGGGCGAATGCGACGGGAAGTTCACGTCTACCGGGATAGAGAGCACGTCAATGAGGGGAAAGCCGATTTAGCTTCAATCACTGGCGACTTCGAGATTTGGGGTGAGGCTCTGCGAAACGGAGATCTAATCCAACCCGGTTATATTTGGGACATATATTGCTATGAGAAGGATGAGTTGGTTGGTAATATAGAAATTACACTACCAGAAGAGCGGGGCGGGGAGTATACGGTCAATTGCTTTGATGGATTTGATTCTAAAATGGTCTACTATCTTTAATAGTCCGATGTTTCTGGTACCGCCTGATATGTGCCTGAGAGGGTTAAAGCATACCGTAAAGCTCTTATACTGATCTCTTAGTAGGAGGTTAGTATGAGAGCTTTGGTCTTATCAGGCGGTGCGGCTCACGGTGCTTTTCAAGCGGGAGCCATACAGGCCCTGTATGAAATGGGATGGGTACCCGATGTAGTGTGTGGTGCCTCAGTCGGAGCAATTAACGCCGCTTGCGTAGTTAGTGGTAAAACTCCAGAACATTTATGCTCGCTATGGCGAGACGTTGAGAGTTCTGACGTATACCGATGGAGGCCACCGGTAGATTGGCTAGCTTTTTGGAAATGGCGATATGTGCTGGACACGAAACCTCTCCGGAAGCTAGTTGACAGACACGTAGATTTTGAGGAGTTGTACCACGCCAACCAGCTCGCCTTATGTTTCAGTGTAGATGTAAAAACGGGAGCCCTTCGGGCTTATACCAATCGCCTTACTGATTTTCCTACCAAATTTCGTCGACGGTACCAGCCACAGCTTTTCGATTCGGAGGCCCTAATGTCCTCTACAGCCATTCCTCTCGTCTTTCCGTGGTCTGGTGAGGAGTGGGACGGCGCGCTTCTACAGTACGCTCCTATGCGCCCTGTAGTAGCTCTTGGTGCCACGGAAATAGTTCTTGTTTCCTTAGAAGTTGACCAACCTGATCTTCGACTCCCTACGGGGCTCTTGCAGACGGCTCTGCAAGTTATGAATATTAGCTCGATGTCTGCCCTTCATGCGGACATCAAGATGATCCTTGACCGGAACACACAAGAGGGGTATAGAAATATAGATCTACACGTGATCAGTCCTACCAGATCACTGGGATATTCTAAGCTGAATTTCAGCTCTCCGGAAAAGGAATCTGCTATCGGGCATGGTCGTAATAGAGCTTACCAAACTATGAGGGATTATGTTTGATTTTGATTCCGATTCCGATTCCGAAGGATCCTGCTATTATATCCGATTTGGACAGGAGGCAGACTCTCTTCTCAATCTTTTGTTTGTGCCTGTTAACGGTGTAGAGGGCAACCAGTCGTTAATGCATTTGTTTAGAGAGTATGCGGATCCAAATGGTATAGTAGCTTATTATGATCCTGCGGCGTGTTGTATTATCTCCCTGAGAGCTAGGGAGCTTCAAGACTTGCGGGTGTATCTCTACGACGAGATTGCGCCCTATGATGGGTTCTATTTAGATGGGCGATTCATAGAGGCATTGGAGGACATATGAGTGTGTTTAAATGGTCCCTGAAACATAAATCTTTAGTTTCGGATGTGCAAGGTCTGGTAGAGTCACTGGGCTTTAGTGAAGAAGATGGCCGCTCTGGTATGTACATTAAAAAAATAAGCGCAGGAACATACTGGCGAGAGATGAAAGTGCGCCTACGACCAGAAGAGGTAGTCTGTTTTCTATACAAAGCGGAAGAAACCACAACGGAGACCTATTTCGACTATCTAATCAAGGCTGGGTTTTTGATGGGGCAGTTGGCCAGTAAAATGGAGCTACTTGCTGTGAAAGAGGAAGGGGAAGAGGTTCCCGCTCCCGAGGACGATGAAGAGGGAGATGACGATGAAAACTTGGAAGGTTATGACGCTTGACTAAGCGGTAACACATACGTACTGTAGGGTTTGGTATGGCGGAATTAGATGGGTATAGGAAACAATTGGCGGCGATGGGTTTAGGTGATCTGGTTCAAGAACTAGTGACCTTGAAAATGACTGAGGCCCCCGAAGCCCCTAAAGCCCTGATTTTACATGTTCAGAAACAACGAGAAGTTGTATTACAACTCAATAAACGGGAAGTATTGGAAAATGGAAAAGTCATTGAATCAAGAGACACCAAAGTTAGATCTCTCAAAAACATCTTCTGAAGAGTCCACTATGGTTCGCAGGGAAGGGTTAGGACATTCGGACCGTCATATACGGTTTGACGAGTTTTTTGCGTCAAGGCCAGACGATCTCCGTGTTTGCATTGTGACGCACCCTACTCCGGATCCTGATGCAATTGGATCAGCGCTTGGGTTGGCTTTTTTGCTGGAGTCCAAGTATGGGTATCAGTGTGATATTTACTATGATGGACAGGTGTCTCACCCTCAAAATCAAACCGAAATAAATGTGCTGGATGTTCGTATGCGGCCCCTTGATGATTTTGATCCTGAAAAATATTCCACTTTCGTGGCGGTGGATACCACTCCTATAAATACAGGGAAGATGCAGAGTTTGGTCACAGAGTGGCACGCTACTTTTGACCACCACAAGACCGAAGCCGATCTTGCTATTACGGATATCAGAAATACGGGGTCATGCTCCGCTATTATCTGGGAGTACCTAGACCACTTTGGTGTGGACTTCGAATCGGAGAAGGGGGTCATAGCTGCTACCGCTCTTTTATTTGGCGTTACCAATGATACGGATAACCTCCTAAAGGATAACGTATCTGATCTTGACTTACAGGCACACTCCAATCTAGTTCGTTATATTGATCGCAAAAAATTCCACGCCATTGTCAACCACCCGCTACCCCCTTATCTTTTCGATCTTAGGGCGCTAGCGGCGGAAAATATGGTTAACGAGGCGTCCATCCTCATCTCGTATTTGGGTATCCTTAGTGATAAAAGGCGAGACGCACTTCCTATTATTGCCGACGAGTTTCTGCGGATGGAAGGTGTAGAGACCGTAGTGGTCTTTGCTATGATAGACAACCAAATTCAGGCGTCTGTTCGGAGCCAAAATTCATCGGTCAATGTCCACCAGTTTTGTCAGAAGGTCTTCGGGCCAATTGGCGGAGGTAAGATGGGTATGGGAGCTGCAAAGGTGCCTATCGGATTCCTTTACTCCCCTGACGACGATGCGGAACTTCGAGAGCAGCTTAGTGAGTTTGCTCAAAATACGATAACGAGACGTATCATACGTCATTTATCGGGCGCGTAGTTCGAATTGACAGAATTTTAGTCTTCATTTAAGGTGTGGGGAAGTGATACACGTAGTATGAGGCGTTGATGATACGGAACCATTTTGCAGATTCAACATACACCCAGCTTGCTATAAAAGAGCTTGGCTTGGTTTTGTACCCAGAGAGGGCTATTCTGGCTTCTAATTTCAGGAATGATATAGAGGTTGGAGAATACTTTCTCCAGTACCGCCGACCGGGCTATCCGGGGCCTGCACCTACTCCTACCCCTTATTCTGAGACTAGCCTAAAAAGGCTCCCCTCCCTTATTAGAGGGGGCAATTTAACTCATCGCTGTGTGGGGTATGATTCTCAAAATTCAGAAGCGAAGGTTGCGTTTCGTATATTTCGAGTAAAAGAGATACTAGCCTCTAACGAGTTTCGAGTAATGATCGAGGCATCTTCTATCTTCAGTAGTCCCGATTGTTGGTCATTTGAGACGCGCTATGCGACTAATAGCAGCTATACTGAATGGCGTGATACTACATCAAGTGCGCCGGGGTCTTCCTGTAGGCAGATGAGCTTTAAAAAGGGATCTTCAAACGGGGTGATCGGTAAATTTAATAAGAAAACCCTACAACGCCATATACTAGAAGTGGATCACATACGTAAAAGTTTCTACCCCCTCTTTAGAGCCCTCATATCGGACGAGGCATATCTGCCCGTCGTAGTTGAGGTGATGCAGGGGCTAACACAAAAAGCTGACTTAGATAGGATTGTACCATGAAAATGACTTTTTTGGGAACTGGCGGAGCATTCTCCCGTGGTGATACCAATTACCACAATAACGTACTCCTCGAAACTGAAGAGGGGTCAAAGATCCTTATTGACTGTGGTACCACGGCTCTGGAGAGTCTACACGAGCTTGGGGTGGATCCTTTGGACTTAGATGGGGTTATAGTCACTCATATCCATGCAGACCACGTAGGAGGGTTAGAGGAGCTGGGTTTTCGTGGCTTATTTTTAGGCCCTAAGAAGCGTTTCGACCTTTATACGTCCGGTCTAATTTTACCTTCCATGATGAATATGGATTATGACTCGAACAAGCACCCAGACCTCTGGCACAATTGTTTGAAAGGTGGTATGGTTCATATTCAGGATGCGGAAGGTACCGCTGTCCAAGCGAGTCTGGAAACCTATTTTAGGCCCCACGTGATGAAGACTCCCGAAGAGTCTTTTTCTGTGGATGGCGTATCTTTTATGCTGGTACGTACTAATCACGTGCCCGGTAAAGGATCTTTTGGGCTGGTGATGGAATCGGAGAGGGGTACGAAAGTGTTCTTTTCCGCAGATTCAACCTCGGAGCGTCGTGTGGGTTTGGAGAATTTCGACGTTATTTTTCACGATTGCATGTTCATGGGAAAATATCCATCGACGGTTCATACCCACTTTGAAGAGATGGTGACGCTGCCGAGAACGATACGAGAAAAGACTTTTCTAATGCACTATGGTGATCCCGAAGGGGCTCCATCGGATTTAGAAGGGTTAAGGCTGGCCAAAAAGCACCAAGTTTTTGACCTGTAATCCTTTTTTATTTTGTGATAACAGGGAAGATGATATGACGATGTTGCGACATTTTAATACTCTTAGAAGGTTACGGGCCATTCTACTATGGGTGAGAGATAGCTACATGTAAGCAATGAGGAATCGTGATGGAAGCGTCAAAAAATAGAAGAACGCTCTTGCTGAACACAGATTACAAACCAAAAGACATCATCGACTGGAAAAAAGCTGTTGAGATGCTCTATAAAGAGACGGTTTGGGTCTTGTCAGAATATGAAGATTGGACTGTTCGTAGTCCTTCTATGGCCTTCACGGTACCTTCCGTTCTATTACTGCGTCGTCATGTGAAATGGCATGATAGGGTTAGTTTCAATAGAACGAACATCTATATACGAGATGATTTCACGTGCATGTATTGCGGTAAATCCGCCCATGACAAGGCTCTTAGGATTAGAGATTTGACTTACGATCACGTGGTCCCCCGAAGTAGGGGTGGTCCCACCTCGTGGGAGAATATTGCAACTGCTTGTGAGAGGTGTAACCACAAGAAAGCCGATAGACTTCCCAAGGAAGCTGGTATGTACTTACTGCAAAGGCCATATGAGCCTAAGAGGTTCAATGGAATTGAGTACAGTCTAGCTGGGAAAAAGATCCCAGAGGCATGGAAGGATTACCTTGCTCCTGAAGCGTTGGCGCTCGTCTCCTCTTGAAAACAAGGCCCCGGTTTTATATCGGGGCCTTGTTTTCTTTTTGTATTTTATGGGGGCATATTCAATAGAGGAGTCCCCATGTTTTTACGTGGTAAGATCACTTACCTGTACTTTTTGATTATCGACAACGAGATATCTCTCATATCTACAAGCGACACCCCCGCACCTGACCCCGAAGCAATTTATTTAGCTGAGCTAGAGCAGAATCATTCTCTGTCTGCTAACTGGGAGGCGGCGGCGGTTCAGACGATTATTGTCAATAGAGAGGACCTCCTAGAGGTGCAGGTGGCTGTGCCTTTTGAACCCTTGTACAGTGTGAAAAAGCGCCTTACAAAACGAACCAAAGACTATTCACAGGAAATGTACGGCGACCAGACATGGTTTAACGAGTTCGAATTGTATGCATGGAAACATCCAGAGCTGGTATCTTTTATGACATTCAGTAGAGATGAGGAAGCTAATTGGTACCAGCATCGTAACCCCATTGAGCGTTCGGTAAATGCTAGATCAGCTCCTTTGGGTATTCCGGGCGGGCCGTGCCATGTTATTCGCAACATTGAGGAAGCTGCTCTACCTGATAGAGTAAAAAAAGAGCTTGTGGAGGACATCGAGAGGGGCAAGGATCTTTCTAAATCCGACGAGAATCTTCTCTACGATACGAAGGTAATACCCTCACGACTGGATCTTTTCCAGAACCTGAAAATGACCAGCCACATCCAATTTCGCATGGACCAGCGTGGGGTTTCTATTTACGAAGTGGAAGCTGCACTGGGGGAGTTCAGTCGCTGGTATTTGCATCGAAAAAACAATCCCCATTCGATGAAACCAAAAGATCAGAAAACCTTTCAAGATCTTGCTTACGGGGATCCTATTCGATTTGATGCTAGGAAAGCCGGTATTACTTTGGTTTTTGCGATCGATTCGAGGAAAAAGGAAGCTGCATTAGTTTCTACGTGGTGGACCAACCAGCCCAACCCCAGTAGACCTTCTCCCGGAGAGTGTGAGATTATGCCTTATTTTGATAGGGACCGTGATAGATCAGACCGACCGAAAGTACTTGGAGGACACATGCCGAATAGATTGCTGAGAATGGCCGCTAATATTAGAAAAGAGGCAGGCAAGGTTTATAAAACCGCCTGTGGTGGGGACTGCGCAGGTGATTGTGGAGGAGACTGCGCAGGAGACTGCGGTGATAGTTGTGGGTGTAAGGTAGCCCTTGGGGGAGACTACCGTGGTATGCGGGAGATGCTTCTAATGCCTACAGGCTGGGGCGAGGCACGGGAAGATGATTACTGGTATGACGATGATAGAAAAGACTGATAACAGTTGACATACTAGTTTGATTGTTCTATTTTTCTGGGGGTATTATAAATTACTACGAGGTATTACGATGGCGATCCCCCTAAAAAGCTCATTCGAACGTGGGCTTCCTATTTCTTTGTCTCGAATGACAGATGTAGCTCACTGGTACATGCCTTGGCTACAAGATATGATGGTCAACAAGGGGGTTCTTCCAGCTACGGATCCTAAGACCCTTACGCTCTCTTTCTGGAAAGTGGATCCTCACCATATACATTCGTTGTTTTTCTGGACCAAGTACCCTCCAAAACTTACCAAAGCCATGCAGACGTGGCTCTCCCCTTATCGCATTTTCACTGCGGTGACTATCACAGGTTGGGAGGAAGTAGAGAGACGAGTTCCGTCTTTGCAGGAACAGTTTGAGGCTTTTGAGACTCACATGGAGTTGGTGGGGCCTGAAAAAATGAGGTGGCGCTACAGCCCGGTTCCTAATGATTTTCTATACAACGAGGAACAGCAATCTCGTTTTGACCAGCTCTGTGTTCATATGAGCATGGCAGGTATTAGCGAGGTTGATGTGGCCCTTCTCCAGCCAAGCCCTCATTGGGATAAGGGTTATATGCCACCGGGTCAATCCAGATTCGAAACTGAGCAGGAAGCCAGACAAGCCACATTGGGGGTTGTAGTTGATATTGCAATGACGTATGGTATTAAAGTTGGCGTATGTTCCGACGATCTTCTTTTACTGAAGACACTACCAGACAACATGAGCGATCGAGCCTTTGAGACACGCTGTTTAAATAGAGCCACCTTGGATAAGGTCTTCGGTCTAGAGACTCCTCAGATTGATGAAAACGGCTGTGGGTGCCAGCTCTCACTGGATCCATGCCAAGGGCAACAATTCGGATGTGCATCGGGGTGTCAGTATTGTTACGTCCCTTTTACCAACGTTTCCAAATGACTCATGACTTTTACAAATACAAAACGCATTGTGCGCAGACCTATCAAGGATACTGATGAGTAGTGATAATCCTTTCGAAAAAATTGGACCGGGAAATGGACCTAACCGTAATTCCCAGCCTGATGGGCCATTGGAAAATGCGGTCAAAAAGGCACGAGAATTTTACAACCGAAAAGAGGTGAAGAGTTCCGTCCGCAAGGCGGAGCGCCTTTTTAAGGTGGCGAAAGAGGTGAAGCCTAACAACCCTTTTTCTATCGCCCACGCGGTAGCAAAGACTGCGGATATTTTTTACGAATTCGACAAAGTTACTATGCCGCCCGCTATGAAGAAGTTTGAGGCCCTAAAGGAAAATGGCCATGTCCTCACTGAGGACTCGGTAACGCATCTCTTTGTGAGTCTTTTCAATAAGGAAAAGATCGAGGAAACTGAGTCCTCAAGTAGTAGTAAGGGGGGTCGTGACGGTAATCAAAATAAAGGTCCGACACTCTATTGCTATTACCTAGAAGACAATGACGAGTATTACCCCATTTTCTGGTTTTCAGACGGCATTGAATATAGTGAAATTGTGTGTTCCAAAGATTTAGACAAGACACAGGTTCGGACGATTCTGAGTCAGATATTGTGGGGCAAATACGGGAGACAGGTGGAGCTGCTCTGGGGACAGGATAGAGAGTTTGAGTTTCGGATCAAACCAGACCACCCTTGGAGGTACGAGGGGGAGTTTGGGGAGCACCTTATACAGCGGTGGAAATCTGCATTTGAGCGTAATATCAGGCGGTTCGTCATTCTACACGGCCCACCGGGTACTGGTAAGACTACGCTAGCTCGCCACTTGGGGGTAGAGATTAAGGCGAAGGTCCTGTACGTACCTATCCAGACGATAATTGATTCCAATTCTGTGAAGTATTTTACCGATGCTTTGGAGATTATCCAACCCGATGTAGTGGTGATCGACGATATTGATCGAATGAGTTCCAAGCTGGAGCAATTGCTTTCGATGTTTGAAGAAACCGAGAACAAGGTGCCTCTGTTGCTGGCGACTACGAACCACCTGAGCAGACTTCCGGACGCTATAAAAAGGCCGGGTCGGTTTGATGAAATCTGGGAGATTGCACCGCCCCCACCCGAAGTGGCAGGTAGAGTAATCCAATATCTGGCGAGTTTGGAGGGGGTGGAGCTTACCGAAACACAGGTAGAATTTATTACCTCACTGGGAGGGGAAAAGAATCTAAGCGGCGCACATATCCGTGAAATTATCAGACGAACCCTTATTGAAGATGTAGATCCTGATTGGGAGACTCTTGACTTTGATAATAGAGACCTCACTTTCACGAAAGATTGGAGGCCCTCCTCTTATCGTCCCGAGGGTGTGAGTGTACATTCCTTTGCTTCCGGCGGGGAGAAGGCTCAGGGAGAGGGTTTAGAGCTTGATGATGATGAGGAGGATGAAGATGGCTGGTGAGAATTGCTATTGGTTCAACCAAGGTAAATGTTTTCTGTTTATCATGGAGCCGGGGATGGTGTTCTCTATCCTCGCTAAGTCTCCTAAAGCCCGTAAAGATATGCTCAATTGTGGGCTCAAATGTCCAGATGTTGATCTGGCCTTCTTGGAGTTTGCCTCCAACCCGGAAACTCTGGTAGAGAGCCAACAGGAAATGAATGAAGCACATATGAATAGAATCAACCGGTACAAGGATTACCATCGGCATGTCGACGCTAATCCCACATTACCGAAGGCGCAGGAAGAGGAGGATGAGGAGTGAGTAATAGACGTAGGTATGATAATCCCATTAACCAGCACGCCGCTAAGGTGCTTACGGAAATTCACCAGATAGTAGAGGCGATGCACCGTAAAGTTGACGAGCAAAAGCTCTCTCTACTTGTGTTGGAGCAGGCTGTCGAGATGAACCTGTGGGTTCAGATGAAGGTCTTTACGGAAGATCTTCCTAAAGAGGATCCAGTAGCACTCGTAACACGGGTCCGGGAATTGCAGCGAGAGTACTTGGTCACGGTGTCTATAGTTAATTTCATAAGGGAAATGGCCACAGATGCACAGGAGAAGCCTTCTCCCGAAGATCCTGCCACAGAAGTGTGATAATGTATTTATTTTCCACCCTCAACAGATGCTTGACAGCTAAGAAATCCGCGTCTGAGGGAAGAAAAAGTGGCAGAAACAAAGCTTGGAAAAGTTAAATTCTTCAATTATATGAAAGGCTACGGCTTCCTCCAGTACGAGGAAACCGACTATTTCGTACATGTAACTGACATACAGAACGGAGATCTCTTGCTGGAAGGGGAAGAGGTGGAGTTCAAGGGGGTGCAGGGTGCAAAGGGGTGGCAAGCTATAGAGGTAGTACGGATTGTCCCTCCAGACTTGCTAGAAGAGTCCGGGGAGGTTAAATTCTATAATGAAGAGAAAGGTTACGGGTTCGTAGGTAGGGAAGGTAAAGCCGACGTGTTTGTACACTTTACAGATGTTGTAGATGAACAGAGATCATTAGGTCTTGAGTCTGGGATGCGAGTGAGTTTCCTAGTTCGTAGGGGCCGTGATGGAAGAGGCCGGGCATATAAAATCAAGATCCTATTAGACGAAGAAAACGGAGTTGAGGATGGTCAGTAATTACGTACCTTTATTGTCCGATGAACAAGAAACCCTGCAAAGAATGATTGAGGGGCAGTCGGCTTATGTCGAAGTGGTGGGGTGGGGTTACCATTCCACTCCTACCATTACCGCTGGGGATAAACGTGTACAGGTGCGGTTCCTAATGGAATTTAGCAAACCCGTGGGCGTCAGTATGCCTGTGAATTACTTTAAGCTTCGGCTCAAACTTCGAAATGGCCGTACTATTTTCGAAGATACGAAGTCTGTACGATACGGTGAACAGTCCTTGAATGTGACGGCAGGTATGCAACTGGATATGGTCTGGGATATAGCGCTTGATAAAATCAGTACGGAATTGCAGGGTCAGTTTTTGCCCGGAGTCAAAGGCAAAGAGGTGGCTCGCGTCCAAAATGGTAAAGTGGTGAAGTCTGGGGAAGGTGACTAATATGGCAAAGAGAACCATGCGAAAATACCTCCGCAAACCCCACAATAACAACTCGGGGTCCGGCAAATCTCAGTGGAAGCGCCTCTATAAAAAAGCGTTGGAGCGTGCAACGGCCTCTGGGGATTCGAGAGTCCATGACCTCAAACACTGGGCCGGAGATCCTGAGAAAGCTCTCAGGAGGCTATCTATAGCTTCTGAGGTGGACTTAAATAGGGAGTTCCCCTTATAATACCATGCCCTCTCTGGAACAACAGGTTCGTACTAAGATTCTCACACAGTATCCTAACGTTTGGGAAGTTGAGTTTTCCTATGACGAGGGCGTGGTTATAGAGCTTAACGCTAGGCCAAATGCAGCACCCCCCTGCTTAGTAGCTCTTAGTAGGTTAGTAGCTTCGGTTTATGCCTCTTCCGGCTATACGATTTTAATCCATTTCCTTTGGAAGCCTGTACGGTTCCAAGTCCTCTTCGGTCCGAGGGCAATATGATAGATCAAAAATTTCTGTATGTTCTGGTTGCCACTGTAGAGGGGGGCCGGATTCCACTGGCGCTATTCGATAATAGGTCGTGCTGTGAAAGCGCGGCAGACTTGGAATTGGTAGATCGGTTAAGTGAATATGGGCTGCGTCCCTTTGATTGCGATCACTTTACGGTAGAGCAATGGACTGTCAATTCGTGGTTAGATTCTAGTGCTACGAAAACCCTCACCTCTTACGATAAAAATGGCGCTCTTTCTAAAAGGCTAGTGCCTCTTGGTTTGGAGGGTAAAACCAAGACGGAAAATCGAGGCTCCCGATTTAAGAGAATCATGGAAGGTAAGTGATGAAAGGTTCCCCCAGAGGCATTCTCGTTGTACATTCAGATCTCAGCGATAGAGTAGCTCGCCTCGTGGTAGGGGAGATTAAGGGTCACGGGGAGCCGATTACTCGCAGAAACATACGCTATGGTTATTTTCCGGAGATGTACAGTCTGGTACTGTTGATAGGGGTGGGCGACCAGCCCGGTGGTAAAAGTATGTCATATGAGTACGTGTCCTATGCAGAATATAAGCGCCAAGTAAAGGGGGAAGGGTTAAGTCGTCAGGAGTACCACTCTACCTATGCGTCTAGGATTGCATCGAAAATTGTAGACTCGATCAACCCATCTAACGCTTGACACTGTGCGTGATCTATTATATTTTGTAGGCTAGCATTTTGCTGGCCTTTTTTATTACCACACTACAGGATACCTATGTCAGAACAAGTCATTACACTCGACGACATTACACTCGACGGGTTTGAGATCAAAGTACACGGTAAATTTGGAATGACCCCCAAGCAGGCGGAGCCGGGGTCAGCGGGTTATGATCTGTATATCCCACCGGGGGATGATATCCATCTCCCCTTTAATTGCCGTAGAATGGTGGATACAGGGGTGATTGTGCAGACTCCTATTCGCCTTTTCATGCTCATGGTACCTCGCAGCAGCACAGGCACTAAGAGAGCTAAGTCAGTTCGCATAGCAAACACAGTAGGGGTCATTGACCCAAGTTATCAGGGTCAAAGTGATACGATTGGGGTCTGTTTAGAGCGGGAAAGCAGAAAGAAAGATCATATAGGTACTTTCCAGTACGTGAAGTCTACTACTGATGGGGATCGAAAAGCGCAGGCGTTTCGTAAGTTTGGAGTCTCTATGTCTCCGGAGAGAACAGAGCTGGTACATATAGGTGGGGAAGTGTACGAAGTTTTCTCACACACTGAGGATGAAGATGAGACGCTGGTATTCAAAGCGGAGACACGTTTTGCTCAGGTGATTTTTATTCCCTTTGCACGGCCTGATCTGGTAGTAGCAGCTCTGGAAGAGTTTGGTGGTGAAGATCGCGGCGGCTTCGGCTCTACTGGGAAGTAAACCACGGTTACAGAAAGGCCCGCCCTACTAAATTGAGAGGCGGGCCTTTTCTTTAGTTATGAAGGTATCCTTTTACAAGCCAAGTGTCCCAGAAATCGCGGTCGGGTTTCTCCGGCAAGTCGCTTTGGATGTCTTTGACTTGCTCGATGAGTTGCGGCAGTTCCTCTTGGACCTGCTCATAAGCCACCTTCCCTGTTTTAATAGCGAGAAGGTATTCTCGATCTTTCAAGGGAAACACAATCTTTCCTGTATGTAACAGCTCTTCTAGCTCGTAGATGCATCTATACGCATGACCAACCGCTTTCCAATCTACCCCGACTTTCGCTTTGTGTGCCCGGTTTCCGTATTTATTGACGAGTTTTTGTACGATAGGAGTCACCTCTTGTAGCTTGACCCTCATATCGAATTGCTTGGCGTTGATTTCGAGAAGTTGGATGGGATCATCTTGCCCCTCCAGATCTTTCTTGACGATGAACACGTATTTATTTTTGGGTATTTTCTCGATGATATCTTCGATACGCTCTTTTTGGTTCTGTTTGAGGAGAAATTCCAAGGCGTCTTCTGTGGCTTTGAGGCGGGCACCTTTGAGGCCATATTTTTTGGCTTGGGCAACGCAATATCCGATAAAGGGTTTTACATTGGATGTTAGCAGCTTATCCCGGTGCAAGTTTAAGTGGGCAAAAAAGTCCGTTGACAACACTACGGACTCTTTGTTTGCGTGTAACATTTCGACAGCGTAAGTCTGGCCTTTCATAGCATCCCGGATGAATTTCCGAAGCTCGATGAACTCAATATCGAGATCATCACTGGTGTTCCTGTCGTTACCTCCTGTAGTGATATTACGGGTTTCTTTATCTGTCCCTAAAATGATACTCTCCAGATCCTCCCTGTAGATAGCTTTCATATCCATGTCGGAGGTGGGCGTGGTGGTGCCGTGGAGATGGGATCCGAATTTAGTCAAAAACAACACATTGTTGACCGTTTTCGGATTCCCATCTCCCACATCTACCGTTACCCGGTACAGCCCTTCGGAGTTTATTTCGTATTGCAGACAATCCATCATAGTCATTCCTTGTAGTTAAGCAGCGTCGATTTGGAGCTTAGAAGAGACTTTTTCGACCGCATCTCTGGTTACAGCTTCCAGAAGCATACCCCGGTCGTAATGTTCAAGCAAGTACTCTTGGCTTTGTTTACGCCCCCGGTTCAGTCGAGACATGATGGTTCCCACAGGGACTCCAAGAATTTTAGCTGCCTCTTTGTAAGATTTGCTGTGGTAGTCTACCAAAATAAGTGTCTCGAAAAAATCTTCGGAGACAATATCCCGAAGTGAGTTTACAAGATACTCCAGCTCTGACTTGCCCGCCACATCCTCATCGGCGGTGCTTTTGGTATTCTCTTGTGCCAAAAGATACTTGTTAGATTCTACTATCTCATAGAATCGTTTCTTGCTACGATATGTGTTGATAAAATGGTTCCGCATGATGGTGTATAACCATGCTCGCATATTGGTACCCATCTCAAATTTATCCCTATATCGCAGGGCTTTTTGCATTGTATCTTGTAAGAGATCCTGAGCATCCGCATCATTTTTGCAAAGGCGAAGTGCATTTGCCTTCAACTCATTGATGTGGGACGAAAGTTCTTTGTTAAATTCATCTTCCATTTTGGACCACCTATGGACATCCAAGAGTTAGAAAACACTCCAAATCAGAACGCAAAGCGCTTTGTGTTAAGCGCTAATGTCGTTCCAGTATTTCAGAGTCTTCATTTCACTCCCGATACCGAAGTTACCCACGACCTAGCAATAGCTCTATTAGCTGTCCAAGGCGTTTCCGAAGTGTTTCTCCAAGGGAACTGGGTTACGGTTACCCGCAAATCCGAAGTTCCGTGGGAAGATCTACTACGGAAGATCGCCGTGGTGCTGCGTAGCTATGAGCCTGAAACATTCTCAAATGATACCACAGAGCGAACGTCACTGCTACCCAAGGATGACCCGAGGGTGCCGTTAATACGCCTTGTGATTGAACAAGAGATCATGCCTTACCTTAACAGTCATGGGGGCTCTTTGGAGCTTCTTACCTTGGAGGAAAGTATCCTTCAAGTACGGTATCAGGGGGCTTGCTCAGGCTGTCCTGCATCTGAAACAGGAACGCTACTGGCCATACAGACCATATTACAGCGAGAGGTAGACCCTACCTTGACCGTAGAAGCTCTCTAATTGTGGGGAAGATTTGCCCGGTGGGAGTATCGCCGCCGGGGGACTTCCCCGTGACGACAGCCCGAAGGCTAGGAGGGGGAGTCAGCAGAGAGTACCGGCATCAATTGTTACTACCGATACGTCTTTGCGGCGGGAATGGCTTTTCAGGGCGGTCCCGAGTGTTGAGTGACCTAAAGTCTGGACATACCAATCTTGTAAAAGACCTGAGAGATCTTTTTGTGACGCTCGTATTTGGGTTAGGTATATCACGGACAGCCTCCTCTATGGGCTTTGAGCATATGCGCTCGTTTTAGGGGAATATAAAAGGATTGTTGACGGAATCCGTTTATATTGGTATCTTTTTTGGGTAAATTTCCTAATAGGATCACTATGACGTATCAAATATATGATGGGCCAACACATATTTCAGTGTGCTGGCGCGGAGAGGATTTAAGCGAACGTGGGACAGCAGAAGCTGACCACTATCCTTATGAGGGGTTTGATGGGAGATGGCATATTGCCCGTGTACTGATACAGCCTGATACCTTGCGGGGTATGGGAATAGGGTCGGGTTTGCTGACCCGTTTAAAGAAAGCAGTTCGGACATATGGAGGTACACACTTGACTGTAGCTCCGGGGGGGTACAATATGGACCCTGAGAAACAACGGGCTTTTTACCGTAAGAGTGGCTTTGAAGATCACTCAAAAGACGGGCTAATGATTTGCTGGCTCAGGGAGATTTAATGTACGAAGCAGAAGCAATTAAAATTCTAGAAAATCGTGACGCGGTGCGCCAGAGACCGGGTATGTATATTGGAGGTACAGGACCCTCGGGCTACCACCATTTACTATGGGAAATTGTAGATAATTCTGTAGATGAGGCGATCAATGGTCATGCCTCGGTTATTGAGGTTGTTCTACATGACGATGGGCAGACCGTTACGGTACGTGATGATGGTCGTGGCGTTCCTGTAGCGAAACATCCGGACAGGGATGTTTCCACGTTGGAGGTGGTATTTACGATTCTCCACGCCGGTGGAAAATTCGGAGGCTCTTCTTACGGGGCTTCTGGGGGTCTTCACGGGGTGGGGGCGTCTGTGGTTAACTTTCTTAGCTCTAAGCTGGAGGTTGAGGTGCGACGGGGTGGTGTAGTATATTCGCAGACGTTTTTGCAGGGTAACCCTTCTGATCCCGTTGCAGAAATAGGCACTTGTCGAAAAAATGATACGGGAACTGAGGTCACCTTTAAGCCCGATCCCGAGATGTTCGGGTCCGATCAAGCATTTGATTCCGATATTATTCAGGAAAGGTTGGAGATCAAGACGTACCTCAATAAAGGGTTGCGGATTGTTTTTCGAGATATGCAGACCGGCGATGAAGTCAAGTACCAGCATGATGGGGGAGTAGAGGAGTATCTTGAGGAGGTCGTCAAAGACTCTAAGGTAGCTCCGACGCACCTCAAACCTATAACTATTGAAGAGGAATCAGATGGGGTCCGTATGGATATTACCCTTCAGTGGACAGAGGATACGAAAGAGGACACTAGGTCCTTTGTGAATACGATCCCCACTAAGAGTGGAGGTACCCATGAAAGTGGCTTCCGGTCTGGTCTAATGAAAGCAGTGCGTTCCTATATGGAAGTGAATGGGTCAGCCCCCAAGAGCTTAAAGATCACGGCAGACGATATTAGAGAGGGTCTCAAAGCTGTGGTGTCTATCTTTTTCGCTGGTGATATGGAGATTGAGGGGCAGACCAAAGAGCGCCTCAATAACACTGAAATAAAACCCGTAGTGGCCAGCGCAACGAAGGCATTTTTAGAGCAGTATTTTTTGAACAATTCATCCGTAGCGAATTTGGTGATGGATCGGATTGTACAAGCGGCTAAGGCCCGAGAAGCCTCTCGATCCGCGTCCAAGCATGTGCGTCGTAAAAAGCCGGTAAGTAAAAAGCTAACCCTACCCGGTAAGTTGGCCGATTGCACCAGTACCGATGCAGCGGAGAGCGAGATATTTATTGTGGAGGGAGACTCCGCCGGTGGTAACGCTAAACAGGCTCGCGACCGTATGACTCAGGCGGTACTACCTCTCCGTGGTAAGATTTTGAATACGGAGTCGGCTTCTATGAAGGCCATCCTACGAAACAAAGAGATCACAGCTATAGTCGAAGCTTTGGGCTGTGGGATGGACGATAAGTTTGATCTTGATAGATTGCGATACCACAAGGTCATTTTGCTTATGGATGCGGATAGTGATGGTCACCATATCACGACTCTCCTCTTGACCTTTCTGTACAGGTATATGCCGGAACTAATAAAGGGTGGCCACTTATATGTAGCACAACCCCCGCTCTATAGGATCATTTTAGGGGCGCAGACACATTGGGCTGGTACAGATGAGGAAAAGGATGAGATACTGGCTCAGATGGGGGCGCGTGCCAGCTCGGCAGATATTGCCCGTTTTAAGGGGCTGGGAGAGATGATGAAGGATACTCTACGACAGACTACGTTGGATCCCAAGACTCGCAATTTGCTTCCGGTAGAGGTTCCCCCCGAATTAGAAGAGGTTACGGATGAGACTATCAAAGCTCTTTTGGGGAAGGGGGCACAGTCCCGGTATGATTTTATTACCAGTAATCTATCGTCCGTTGATGATATTGATATTTAGGTGGTAAGAGATTGGATCTCCCGTAGACATGCTTTCACAATCTTTGCAGTTACCCACGCATCGTCAAATGCATTATGATGGTGACCCTCGAAAGTAAGCCCCAGTCGGTTGGCCGTTTTTGCGAGCCCCAACCCTTTAGTGGGGCACCCTTCTATGAGATCGTGGATCCCACAGAGGCTTCGTAGGTCATAGGCTGACAAAAATTCTGGTACGTCGATGTTGAGACTTTTGGAGTCCCGGTATATTTTTCTACAATCTGACCCCCAAGCTCCTAGACGATAGGGCTGTGGTATTTGTGCTATCTTTTCCCAAAACTCAATGAGGACTTGCGTAATAGGTCTTGCGTTTTCTACGTCATCTGTGCTAATACCAGTTAGCTGGGAAATGAAACCGTTAGGCACTTCGCCGGGGTTTACAATTTCTGAAAAGAATGGTACGATTTTTCCCGACGAGAGTTGTAACTCTACAGCTCCGATTTGGATTATTTTTTGACTAGGTTGGTTCATTTCTAAATCGAGGACGATCAGTTTCATAGAATTCACGGCCTGAAAGTAACAAGGTTGCGGGCTACGATGTAGTACTAGCAACGTAATACAAGCAAATCATTAGGGATACATCATGGAAACGAACGAATACCCCGTCTTGCCTCTTCGAAATACCGTCATTATGCCGCACGCTGTGGTGCCTATTGGGGTGGGTCGGCCTAAAAGTATACGCCTTGTGGAAGACATCATGGGGGATGCCAAGCAGTTGGTGCTTCTCTCCCAAAAAGATCCCGAAGTAGACGAGCCCGGAGTTGACGATCTCTATACGATAGGTACTCTTGCTACTATCGTTAAAGTGGTATCAGGGGACGATTCTTATACGGTTATCGTACAGGGTTCACATCGAGTACGCCTTGTGTCTATGTCGGATGGGGAAGGGTATTTCATTGGAGAATTCGAAGATCTAACGGAGGCTCGAACTTTTGATGATGCCGAAATGGCTCTTATTCGGTCCCTAAAAGATACGGCGACCGATGTGATTGAAGGGAGCCAAGAAATCCCTTCGGAGTCTGTGCAATTCATCCAAAACATCGATGATCCTTCTCAGCTTACCGATTTTCTAGTGACCCATGCGGTACTAGAAGTAGATGAAAAGCAGAAGTTTCTGGAGAATTTGGATGTAAATAGTCGCCTCGACGGCTGTCTTCGCCTTATGACGGAGCAGATCGAGATAACGAAAGTTTCCGAAGAAATTCGTGAGCGTATGCGAGAGGAGACTGATAAAAATCAGAAGGAATACTACCTCCGCCAGCAGCTTAAAGCTATACAGGAGCAGTTAGGCACCTATGACGACGTTCTAGGGGAGCTGGAGACTCGCATTGAAGAGTCGGGGATGCCGGAAGAGGCTCGTGTGGCGGCCCAGAAACAGCTAGACCGTTTGCAATCCATGCAGCAGTCAAGCTCGGAGTACAGTGTTACCCTCAACTATGTAGAGGTGATGCTGGATATCCCTTGGGGAACGATGAGCGAGGATAACCTTGACCTCGACAGGGCGCAGACTGTACTGGATAGTGATCACTATGGTCTGGATAAGGTCAAAAACCGTGTAGTCGAGTATTTGGCGGTCTGCAACCTCAAAAACGATATGAAAGGTCCGATTCTATGCTTGCACGGCCCTCCCGGCGTTGGCAAAACCAGCTTGGGTCGTTCTATCGCCCGAACACTGGGTAGGAAGTTTCATCGGGTGAGCTTGGGTGGTATGCATGATGAGTCGGAAATCAGAGGCCACCGCCGTACTTACGTTGGAGCCCTGCCCGGTCGAATTGCCCGGTCCCTGATTAAATCGGGGACCATGAACCCGGTAATCCTCTTAGATGAGATTGATAAAGTCGGCAATGGCTTTAGAGGAGACCCTTCGGCAGCGCTCTTGGAGGTTCTTGATCCAGAGCAGAATTACTCTTTCAGCGACCATTATCTGGAAGTTGACTTGGATTTGTCCAAGGTGCTGTTTATCGCCACCGCAAACCAGCTTGACACTATCTCACCTCCGCTTCGAGATCGGATGGAAATCATCGATGTTCCTTCCTACACCTTGTACGAGAAACAGAAAATTGCGGAGCAGTTTCTGGTTCCAAAACAGATTAAGGAACACGGGATTACTAAGGATAATATAGAGATCCCCGGAGAATCGATCCGCTACATTATTGACAAGCACACAAGAGAGGCGGGAGTTCGTAATCTTGAACGAAGGATAGCTGGAGTTTGTCGGACAGTGGCGGTGGAGGTAGCCAAGGCGGACCCCAAAGAGCGTGAAGATATTCGACTTAAAGTTGATGAGAGTTTCATCCAAGATTCTCTAGGGCCGGAGCGTCATCTGTCCGAAATGGCGCAGAGAGTTAACCGTGTGGGTGTGGTTACTGGGCTGGCTTGGACCCAAGCTGGTGGTGATATCCTCTTCATCGAGGCTCAGGAGATGCCCGGAAAAGGTGAGTTGAAATTGACCGGACAACTGGGTGATGTTATGAAAGAGTCGGTTCATGCGGCTTTGAGCTACATCCGGTCCAATTCGGAACGGTTTGGGGTTGAGGCAAATCTCAACGAGAAGAAGTCTGATATTCATCTGCACGTCCCTGCGGGAGCGATCCCAAAGGACGGCCCCTCTGCCGGTATCACGATGTTTTCTGCTCTTTTGAGTCGTCTGACCGGGGTTAAAGTGCGGAAGGATGTCGCTATGACAGGTGAGATTACCCTGAGCGGTAATATTTTACCGGTCGGTGGTATCAAAGAGAAGGTGATTGCAGCTCACCGGGCCGGAATTACTACGGTTATTATGCCCGCTGTGTGTAAAAAAGATTTGGTCGATGTAGACGAGTCTGTGAAGGCTGATATCACTTTCCATTTCGTAGATGTGGCCGACGAAGTGCTTCCTCTGGCCTTTGAAACGAACCCCTCTCCACAGGACTGATTGTATGGGCTCCGGGATGCCTCCAGAGATGATGGTAATTTGCCTCTCCTGCAAAGGGGATACGGTTGATTACGCCACGGTGATCACGGAGCCCTGCGCAGAGTGTGAGGGTGTTGGGGAATTAGATGAAATCCCATGCCCCACCTGCGACGGGGAGGGGTGCCCAAGGTGCTTTCAGGAAGGTTCTTTGTATAATCTTTTGTGTCCGCTGTGTGATGGTTTTGGCGAGCAGGATAGGCATCCTAACTGTAGGGATTGTAATGGATCCGGGTGGCATCCTCATCCCGGATTCATGGAATAAGTATCATTTGACCTTGTTGACAGGCTAAGGTCACTATGGTATTCAAATAAGCGCCCGTAGCTCAGTTGGATAGAGCAACGGACTTCTAATCCGTAGGTCACAGGTTCGAATCCTGTCGGGCGTGCTGTTTTTACTCCAACGACTAAGAGGTACGTATGACATCGCGACAAAGATCCGCACGTTTTGAAGCACTGAAAGGAAAATTCGTAGATGGTGTTGTAAGTGGTTTAACCACCGCTTTCAGTGCTCTCGAAAAAGAGATGTACGCTCAGTATGACAATGAAGAGCAGCTCTCTGAAAAAGAGACAAATCTTGATGCCCGCCAGCAACATCTCAACGAGAAGCAAGAGTCTCTTCAAGGGCGTGCAGAAGAGCTTCAAGAGTGGGAGAACCTTCTCCACTCCAAAGAGCAACTGTTACAGGAACAGGAGGCTAAGTTACAGAAAGTAAGGTCCCTGTTTCAGGAATTTGAAACACAGCTTCACCATGAAGTCTCTCAGACACCGGAAGTTTCCGATACTGTCGTGGTATCAGATGTTCTGGCATCCCTTCCTGTCAATACAGGTGAATCTCTATCTCCAAGGGGGCGAGAGTTGCTGGCGTTTCTTCAACAGCACGCCGAGGACGAGGGATCCCTTTCCTGCGCTCTCCGGAACGTTGAAATCTCCCAAGTGACTGGTATGCCACAGGGTACCATTTCATGTCAGCTATCTCGGATGCGCCAAGATGGTACGATCGATGTGTACCGGAAAGACTCTACCCGGCATATCCGCCTGAAACGTAAATTGAAAAATCATGAAGCGTATCTTCTTACGTCGTGAGGATTGATTTGACCCCTCTAGCACAACTGAAAGAAAAGCTGGAGGGGCAAATCCTCGTGGTAATCGAGGAGGTGTTCTCCGCATTAGAAGAGTGTGCGGAAGAACTTGCCCAAAGAGAAGATCAATTACGCCGTAAAGAGTTGCACTTCGAATTGGCACTAGCAGAAATGGAATCCTTGGTAGAAGATCTTCAGGCTACGGACCCAATCGCAGCTTACGAATCCCTTCCTACCTATGAGATAGGAGATGATTCCTATGTATTACCCGAAAGCGTTCCCGATAGGGAGCGACAGGTTTTGGCCACGCTACAACAGTTGGCCTATCGGGATGCAGGTGATTGGGTCGTAGTGGGTGTGTCCAATAAAGATTTAGTTCGCGTAGCCTCTACCCCGTTCGACCCCCTCACCACCGGCGGCGTTAGTGCCGCCCTGACTCGCCTATCTCGTAAGGGCCTTATAGACACAACAACCCTATCGGGCCGTGGGTATCCACGAAAGATTTTGCTGCAAGCACGTGTAGAAAACCCCGAACTGTATATTACCATTGAAAATGGAAGTAACGATGAATCTGTATGATAAAAATGGTCTTGTGACGTGGACTGCGGAAGAGATCCAACTCCGCGAACAGGTAGCCCAGCACTTTGCTTTGCGGATACCCGCCATTCTCAGGGAGATGAACCCTGCATGGTCACTCCACCGAATAGAGTCCCCTCTTCTTACTCCTACAGATCTGATTAACCCGAATTACACTGTATCGGACGTTTGGTTTCAGGATGAGGAGTCTGATCTCGTTTTGCGTCCCGAGACCACCCCCGGCTCTTACGTCTACGCCCAGCATTTGCTAGACACTCATTCAAAAGTCAAGCCCCCCTTTTGTTGTTTGGCAGCAAGGCAAATCGTTTTGGCGTGAGCAGGACCAACCCACTAAACATATGAGGCTCAAAGAATTCTACCAACAGGAATTCCAGTGCTTCTACACGGCTGATACTTTCAACGACTATCACGATAACTGTTTAGATGGGGTACAGAAGGTACATGCGGACGTAATACCTCTTCCTACTAGCTTGGTGGAGTCAGACCGGCTCCCTGACTATAGTCTCCGTACGATGGATGTAGAGGTCAACAACGGCGATAAGTGGATGGAAGTGTGCTCTATCTCAAAGCGTACAGACTTTGAGGGTAAATTTCGGGATAAAGATATGCTGGTATTGGAGATTGCCATTGGTCTGGATCGTGTAGTCTACAATATCATGCAGGCGAGATCTTTATGAACGTATTCCACTTAGTGTCCGTCATCCTGTGTCTTCCTCATATATTGCTTTGTTCCCTTTGGGACAATTTGATATTTTCATCAGTGGTTATTTTTCTAGCCGCTGTCGTGGCGGGCTATTTTGCGGGGACCTATATATGAGTGCGATGCACGGTGGGCCAGCTTTTCTGGCTATTTGGACAGTTTTCATTCTCCTAGTAGGTTTTGGTCTGGGATTGGGTCTGTCGTACATTCTGTAACCTATCCTTCTATATGGTACTTGTAGAGTGATACGTAGTCTGTTACGGTAACACTGTTACTTACCCCTTAGAAGGAAGAAAATGTCGCCGTACCAAGATAATCTTTTGAGATTTGCCCGGGCTTATGTAGAAGAGGCCGGGTCCGATTGGGAAGATACTGTAATAAAGAAAGCGGGATCTCCCTTGATGTTGGTATCACTGGAAGGTTGTACCTGTTTACGTACTCAGAGAAGCGGGCTTGGTTACGATATCATGGAATTTGAGACTCCAAAGAAGGATAAAATGCTCCTGATACTTGATCGAATGTCAGGGCACTGGGTTTCCGTAACTTAAAGAGGTAGATGGTGGAAAGTTGGAATGATTATGAAATTGTGTCTAAGGAAGGGGATTATACCAAACTGAAGCACCGCCGCACAGGCAAGACAAAGATCGTCGATAATCGGGACGTGTTCGATATTTTCATAGATGTACCGTTTGATTTGTTTGACGACCCGTTTAAGAGTGCAGGCAAATTCATGGGCGGTATACGCCGTAAATTGTTTGATTGGTAGGATTTTAGGAGGTATTGCTATGGGTGTATATGTAGGGTCTATTGTTGTATACGGGGTAAAAGCAAACTCCGACAGGTTTGTAGAAGAGCGGGAAGTAAAGGTGAAGTAAAGGTGAAGTCGAAGTGTCACCTACAATCCTTGGAGGAGGGTGATAAGTTCTGCTCCGTATGTGGAGTCCCTGCTTTTCTCACTACCGTCGAGACTGACGTTAAAGAGGCGTATGCTCCCTACCTTCCCCCTTATGTAGAGCACGGGCTTAGTGACTGGTTTGAGTATAGTGACTGGCCCGAAGGGTCTACAAAACTAGACATAGTACAGTACTCGTATGATGAAGATCCCATAGTAGGCTTTCGTTTGAGTAAGATTGGTGATATCATGCACGGGGAGATTGGACCTAACACGTTCGATCCCAATGCAGAGAATCTTGCCGACACACGGAAAATTCTTTTGAAGCTGGGATTTTCTGAGGATGATATTACGTTCTATCACGTAGGTGATATTCATTAACCTGTATGCGGGTGTGGCGGAATGGTCTACGCACGAGACTTAAAATCTCGCGGGCTTCGGCCCTTGGGGGTTCAAATCCCCCCACCCGTACTTTATTGGAGACTACCACAGTGATGGTGCTGTTACGACGATTGCCCCCATTGCAGAGAGTTTCAAGAGTTAGAGAAGGCTCTGAAAGGGTATTCCTAATGTCCCATAGCTATCTAGCAAAAAGAGTAGCTTCCCTTTATATGCGGAGGCTATTGTCGTCTTATACTAATGTAGAAGAGCTGGCGGGTTTCCCGACCTACGTAACCAAAGATTCTCCCGTCGATGACAAGCCTAACGGTGCTGTAAGACCCCATGAGCCGTATCCGGACGAGCACGTAGACTGGACGGGGCATAATACAGGTCTTGTCACCCCTAATGTCCCAGACGATGCGGTGCGCAGATGAGAGATGCACTGGTACATCGGGTTCTAGCCGCCTATAGATTACGGTATCATCCAGTGCCTATGTATCTGTTTCAGGTGCGGCAGGCGAAGACCCCCTCAGAGATTCTATCTGGAATCAACCCTGATATTATAGAACGTGCCGAAGACGTGACCCTCGTGAATGTTGCGCATAATCAGTTGATAAAGCAATTGGAGTATAAGGTACGAGGTAACACGAGGTCACAGTACACGGTTATGATCCGTGCGGTCCCAGAAGGTGATGAGCGGCAGTATTGGAAGTCAGATGTTCTGGTATCCTGCTCATGCCGCTACTGGCGTTATGGTGGCTGTGAGCACCACGCTTATGAGGGTGACTATCTGTACTCACGAGAAAACCCATTAGGCACGGTAGCAGTACCTAGTATTAGAGATCCGGAAGGCAATAACTACGTATGTAAGCATGTGTATAAAGCCCTTCAGGAAGCCAAGGGTACCTATTTTGATTTGGGACGCTGATAATGGAAAAGACATCAGGTATAACCCCCTTTGCTAATAAGGTATATGAGCTGTCCCGGAATTTTAGAATTGTATCGGAGCATCTGGACCCCTACCACGATATCGACAGCAACAGTATCGTAGGGGCTATCATAAATTTTCCAGCACAAAGGAATTTATGTCGGAGCTTCTCAAGACACGTTTGGTCGTGATGGCTGAGAGGTCTTCTAATATGATCTATCGCTATGCGTGGCCGATAGAGGATGATGCTCAAGATCATCTTATCCAGCGGCTCCCTAAGGAACTTGTCATCGAAGCGGGCGCTGTCGCGCTGGGATGGATGCGGGAACGTGAGGAAGGTGCAGAGGTTTTTATGAGCCGTGTAGTCGATGACCTTAAAGATGCTCTTCTCTAATATTCGTACGGTTATTCTCTTATAGGAGGGGTAAGGTAGATAAACTATCGTACCCTTTTACATGGAGTATCAATGTCTGATCTAAAAGAACAACTCATCAATCTGGGTGCGTCTAAAAAGGCACTTCGGCCTCATATTAGACCAGTGTTGGCTACACTGGAAAAGTCTTCTTCCCCTAGTACTTGGAGTGCCTACCGTACAGAAGCTATGGCTGCCTTCGCTAAAGACATACTAGCTCTGGTGCAGCGGGGTTTCCCAAAGGTCGCGGAGGCGCTGGGTATAGAAGTCTACGGGTATCGGATGACGGGCACCTTTGAGCTGACCATCGAGGTCACTATGGTCAATCTACGGGTTACCATTAACCCGCAAGAGGAGTCAGTCTGGATTATCGCAGGACACTCTCGTAAAGAGGAGCAGATCACGGAACCAGCTACGTCGACGCTTCAGCAGACCGCACAGGCTATTTTGGATTCACTAGCGCGGCTTTAAGTAATGTCTCAAAAAGATCGTAAAACCAAAACCAAGGAGCGTCAGAACCCTACGCATCCTAACCCACCACTGAATATAAATGCTCAGTGGTCGTTCTCTTCTGTAGAGGATGCGGTAGATCTATATTGGGAGGATCCTGCAAATTTACCCAACAATAATGATTTTGATATCATTGGGGTGAATGTGTATCGGTCTTTTGACTCCGAGTATGGGCCCTATCACCGACTGACGGATTATCCGATAGGAGCTACTTTCTATCGGGACCAAACCACGGTAGCTGCTATTATCGACGAAGATGTCTCAGCTCGGTTTCTATCTGCAGACGATGAGACAGGAGCTTGGGTATTTAGGGTAGAGAATTTCCCTATCATTAAACCTCTTGATTCCACGGTAGTGGCTAATAGCGCTATGGATGTTACGATCGCGATTGATGGCCAACAGTATTTCAAGATGGATCAAAAATCACGACCCAAAGAAGCCCGTGGTCCTATTAAATGGCGGGTAATAACCAACAGGAGTACAATATGAAACACTGGTGTAGAGAGCTTTTCCGAGAGGTGCGAGATTTTGATGCGAAACAATGGGGCAAAGAGTTGACACATGCGGTATGTCACCTTTTAATGATGTTTCTACCTCTTTTTGGTCTGGGTACCAAGCTGCATGACTGGAACGCCCAGTGGGTTTGGCCCGACTACAAAGAGGAGTTTGCTACCGTTTAATTTGGATCTTGACAGGATCGGAAAAGGGGGGTATTACTGTATCGATTATTACAAACAAATACGTAGGAGCATTACATGCCACAAGTCAATTCGGAAGATCACACAACTTTTATCCAGTATTATGGGAGTCGTTTTTTTAATGATGTCAAGAGTGTCATTGAAGGAAAAAATGCCCCATTGGCAATGGCATATCTCGTGTATTTTATTGAGATGTGTGAAGAGGTTCTATACAAGAGCCAGAATTTCGATCTCATTGGTACCGAGCTGTATGGGTACCAGCATAACAAAGAGCTGAATGCGCTCGATATGAACTATTTAATCGAGCAAGAGGTGGCATTTTGTGGAGATCTTACTTATGAGAAGGTCTTGGGGTATACCAATCGGTTTTTCAAGAGCAAGTCCAGACTTAAAAATGGGGAGATAAATGCCCCTATGATCCGTGTCTTGCCGTTTTTCATCCGACTTTTACAGAATGTTATACAAGAAAGTGGACAGAAAGGCCGATTGAAGCCCAACCAGCTAGCTCCTTATGTGGATGCCCATAATAAGGCTGTTTTTGCGCACCTTACCTACCGTGTTAACCGTCCTGATATTTCGATCTCTGAATATAGATCCAAGTCCGATGTATTAGAGTCTAAGGCTCATTTGGTTTTTCAGAGACTGTCTGAATCTTATGCCAACCCGACGAAGGTTTTGGCGGCTTTTGTGTACCTAAACGCACAGGAAGGTCGGTATAAACGACAAGATGTAGTAGGTCTAACAGGGCTTACAAAATCCGAAGTGGCTACTCATTTAGAGTGGTTATGCGATCACCGGTTTTTAGCTCGAATTCCGGGGCAGAATTACAATTCTACTGAGATTGTTTTTAATGGTTTGTCCCCCGACGAGGCTTATAATTTAGTGGATACGGATACGGCCTCGGTGGTTACAGAAGAGCCAGATACAGAAGAGCCGGTGCAGCAAGAGTTTCAAATGCAGGTCTCAAGCCTCGAAAATCTTTCATGGCACGAAGCGTTGCTTTACACAGCAATCCGTGACTTGACAGACGACGATGGTATCGTGAAAATTGGCAGTGCCCAATTAGTCATGGTGGCTTTCCGTGGGTATTACGCTAGCTCAGGTGGTGCCATAAGCGAAGCTCTTGTTTCCTTAGATGAGCGTGGCTGGATAGCCCGAATTACCGGGACTTCCCCACACTCCTACGTGCTTTATGTGATGTATGACGATGCCTCGGTTTTCTCTCACGTAGTGGAAAGTGATTCTGACGACCTCAACATGATTTTGGAACGTGATCCTGTGCTTATAGATGTGGAGCTTGAGGCTACACCAGTGGCTCCCGAGGAAGAGGAAGAGGAAGAGGTGGCTTCTGGAGTGACGGAACAAGAAATGGTCAACTACCAAATGGAGTCGCTATTTAACAACATCGTGGATAAAACCCTTCGTGTTGTGGCTCCTAAGCTGGCCCAAAAGGTATTCGATTTGGGCCAATTGAGTATGGAACACGACGAGCAAACTGGGACAACGAAGATCACCTTCTCCTATACTCCCCCGGAACCGGAAGAGGAGTCTGGCGGCAGGTGGTAATTCTAACCGTATTCACGGATTAAATAGGAACAGACAAAGGCTCTACCTCAATGCGGGGTAGAGCCTTTCTCTTTTACGTACCTCCTCCACTGGGGTATAAGTAAGTGAAGGGCCTTCATAAGGAAGGGCCAAACCACTAGGAGAACTGTTATGAGTACTGCATTTTATGTTCCGCCAGACACTGCCATCCCAGACACCCCACACATACGTGTAATGCGAAGACAGGAGGGGGTTACTTTAGAGGGTACGGGCGATGTACTCACTGCCACAGTCACTACTGGGGGTTACAGGTACGTTCTCACTAACCACGCTGTGATCCGCTTTATGGAGAGGGTTACGGGGCCTGCTCCTAGTTTGGATGCCGAAAAAGCTCGAAAAAGGGTGGAGAAGATTTTCCCTCATTTGGATTTGTCTGAGCCAGACCAAGCATTATTTGCTATCATTATTTTACTTCGACAGGGTAAGCACGGGCGCTTCCTTCGGGCCAAAAACCGTGGTACGGCTTGCTATGCCTCTGGATGGCTTTTTGTACTCGTAGAGGAAAAGGGGATTTCCAATGTGGTTACGTGTTTCCCAAAAGATAAGACCATGAAGTTTTACGGGTAGAGGCCCGCTTACATAGTTCGCAACCTAATTCCCTTTGACACACTAAACATGGTTGGGGTATAAGTACCAAGATGTGGTAAGAATATTCTGTAGCAAATAGGATGCCTATGAGTAGTGAAGATAGCGGCGGTTTCGATGATTTAATCGAGGCATGTGAAATTTTCAAAAAATACAATAACCCACGATGTCCCTTTCACTGTGAGCATGACAAGCTTTCTGTTTCAGTGGATCCCACCGAGGTTTCGGAGGAGGATACTAAAAGGCTTGATGAACTGGGGTTTTTCTCCCCGGAAACTGGTTGTTGGGAAGATGGTGGATTTATCTCATATAGATTTGGGTCGTGTTGATATGACTATGAGTGTACAGATGCAAGAGGCGTGGGACTGGGCCGAAGACTACGAGAAGACTCTGGAAGGTAGTGATCCTCGGCTGCGGGGATGTGTTATTGTCCAGCATGAGGACGGCACCTCCATGATGTTACCGTGGGCTTATGCAGTGCGGTACTGCCCGGTGCCGGAAGATGGAACCCTCCAGTATGAAACCTATGTCATTGTGTTTACGGAACACCACGGCAAACAGATTTTTGCAGAGTCCGAACTTACCGGGCTCGTGGCATGGGGTGGTCCTCCTAACTTTGACCCCGAACCTGTTGGCCCTTTCGCAGACGAATATGAGATTCCTTACGGATAGGATTTGACAATGGAACCTATGGAAATACCACGAAGGGCACCAACCGAAGATGAGTTACGTTTATCGAAGACTGTTTACTCTTGGGTCATGCCTGAGACAGAACAGATGATTCAAGAGATAGCAGGCTCGAAGGAACACCAGACCCTTTTGCGTGGTCGCCACAGGGAGGCGTGGACCTCCAAACAAGATGCGTATCACAAAGAGTTTTTCGATACGTGGCTGAGTTGGGTGGATGAGAAAGTGGCAACGCCGTGTTGGTTTTCTCACAAGTACCCAACCGCTGGGTCCTCGGAGGCGATACGTGAGACACTTGCGCAACATGCTTGTTTAGCTCAGTACCAGCCCCATAAGGGCGTACCGACTATTCATATTTTCGAAGGGGAGTACGAAGGGTATAAGGCGCTTGCGAAGCCTTATGGTATCCGGGTCATTGAGCATGATCGAGCAAACTGGCGAAAGAGCCTAGAAGAGTTCGCTAGTAGGGAGTCGACTGTGGGTCATAAGTGGTATCTTAGTAACCCCTCTTCCATCGATGGCAATTTCTGGGAGGATTATTCTCTGTTCCTCAGTGTGGTACATGAGCAGACCGATATAAAAGTCATGTTGGATCTCTGCTATGTCGGTTGCGTGCCCGAAATGTCCTACCCTTCTAAGCGAATTGACGCCCGCCACGACGTAATAGATACCGTATTCTTTTCACTTTCCAAGGTATTTGGTGTCTACTACCACCGGGTGGGCGGGATGTTTTCTCGCACGGAGCATCCCGGCCTCTGGGGTAATAAGTGGTTTAAGAATCTCAGCTCGCTCTATTTGGGCACGCAGCTCATGAAGCGCTACCACCTTACGGAGCTGCCGGACAAATATCTTGATCTCCAATTAGAGGTGGTTAACGAATTGTACCCGGCGCTAAACGATAGCCACCATATCGTAGAGCATATTGACGCCTCCCATGTGATCTTGCTGGCGCACCAAAGAATTAAACGTCACTCACCCTTTGACGGCTATTTTGACCGGCTTCCCAAACGACCCCGTTACTGTTTGACGCAACGTCTATACGACAAATGTATGAAAAATGGCGACTATCCCCAATAAGGAAACAAAATGAAAAATCTGATTACGTTAGCAGACCCTAAAGAGATCCACGAGTATGTCCGTAACCTGTGGCGGACTTCTGATTTTCAAGAATCTCACGACGTAGAAGGTGGGTACATACGGAGGATGATAGATATGTTGGCAAAAAGGCCCGCTATCTTTTTTGAGATGGAGGATCCTACTGTTGAGTGGTCGCAATTTACCACTTGGATGGGCGCATACGCTCTCAGACCGGATTATGACACTGATGCGGTCCACGACCTTTATTATCTTCACGAGTTCATCCACGGGGCTACTATGGAGTATCAGGGGGATATGAGCTTTGTGCCTTGGCACCGGAAAATGTGTGAGAATGAGATGCTGGCTTCTATTCATTCCGAAGCGTTTGTGTACTTTGAATTGAAGAGTTTCCGGGAGAAGTCATTCGACTTTGAGATTTGGGTAGACCGATATTTGGGGGATGAGAAAAAACTAGCCACGAATGTGGATGAGATGTTGCAGTTGGTGACGCAAGAGGGGAAAGCAAAGAACCCCCTTCTCCCTATGTTGTGGAAGCGGCGTAAAGAGGTAATGAAGGCTCCGGATCCCTTTGACTTTCTGGAGATGCAGATCCACTACTATGCGATGCAAAACATGCAGTGGAGCAACATCTGGAAAGATACATACCGAGAGGTTGAGGCTCATATGGCATCTTACCTACAGAACGCCTTAGAGGACCGCCAAAAGGCTGTAAAAGACCACAAAGCGTGGTTACTAGATAAAAAGGGACCGACACTACATCCCCATGCGGCTGAAAGTCATCCCAAGGGGTGGGCTGCTCAACGTGTTACTCCCTACCAAGAGCAGGCCGAAGCTTTCGCTAAGATAGTGAAAGCGAACAAGAAAAGACAAGGTAACGAAATACTTACTTCGTAATATTGACCGGCGGCGGTCTCTAGTGGTAAGGTAGGTGGGCCATTATTGATCGTCCCGAATTGAAAAATAGGAAGTTATGTCTATCTCCAATGATTTGCGTATACCCGATAAAGTCTATGTTAAGTTCCAGCGACGCTCCCGAGATGATGAAGAGTATCTCATTGGGTTTATGACACCGTATGATTCCGATGATCCCGAGTTCGAAGGGCGAAAAGTCACGGTTGATCGCTGGTCCTCTCATCGTAGTAAGAATTTTCTTGTCGATCGACAGGCATGGGTAGGGTATAATGAGCCTATTCAAGGGTTTGAAATACTCCATACGGTGTCTAGGTATCGGACCTCGAATAAAGTGTGGAGGATTTTGGATCCCCGTGGGTTTGAATTAGAGATCTCATCGTGGAATCTCTCCCAGATGCTTAAAGAGATCACGATTGTCAACGGCGTCATCCAAGATGAATGTGTATGGTGTCGTAATCGCACTGGAGATAACTGGCTGGTTTCGGTGGAGTCCGACCAGTATAAAGATGCGAAAAAATACACGAAAATTCGAAACACTCGCATTTCATTGCGGGATGTGAACCGAGGGGACATCATTACTCTCCATGATGGGAGTACAGTGAAATACCTTGGGGGCCTCTACTACCCGGAAACCAAAGGCCGATGGCGCAATGAAAATCCTTATATAAAAGTCCGGCGAAAATACTTTTATCTTTGCCCCGACGAGGACGGTAACTTTACTGTTTTGTCCAATAAATCGTCCATCAAGGTTGGGGATTTGGTGGAGGAGGCGAAGAAACCTTTAACTAAAAAACAAACAGAAGAGCTGGCCGCAACTGCCAGTAGATCCCGCTCACTAGGGAGATACCGTGGGTCTCTTATGTTTATGTCTACCTCAAAAGTCGAGGAAGATGAGCTTGAAATTATCCTAGAGGATTATGACTTCCCGGATGACTTCCTCAGTAGCCCCGAGGATTACCCTGTCTTAGTCGCTGACATTTCGTCAGGGCTGTCCACGGGAGAAGGCTTTTATGTGTATAAGGGCTTGGCAAACGAGGATGGGTCTACCTACGACAGAGAGGGGGCTACACAATACTATCGTCTAGGTAAATTAGACGCGGACAAGTTCAAGGAACAATTTGTTGAGAGTCCCATACAGTAGTCTGTGGAGTCTACTCGACCTCACTGGGGAAGCCGTCGTAGGGTTCAGCAAGATGTGTACGAGCTACTCTCCCTTGACACCGATCTTTCCCGATTTCACTGGAAACGAGTTAAGGTGCGGTTGCGGGGAAAGAAAGTGCTGCCAGTTTATTGGGGAAGTGCATAATGGAACTTATAGGTTTTGAAGGCCGTTTTAATGACGGTGCGTTTTGGAATGCTGGAATAGCTGCTATCCTCCACGAAGGAAAGCGCTTTAATTCCGGCACAGGGTGGGAGATCACAAACAAACAATGGGACCGTTGTGTAGAAGAGGTACTCGTAGGGCTTTGCCCCTCCCCTATTGATCTTGGGCCTCGCACATTAGAGGAGACAACGGGGGCACACGCACCTTATGTGCTAGCGTACCACTTTGACGATGATAAGATGCATACGTTTGTTGACAAAGCCTTAGAGGATTGCGAGCCTCTGAGAGACATGGTGTTTGAGGCTCGTAAGCATGAGGGATCAAGATGGTTGGTGTTCTCTAACTTCGGACACTACAAACGGTTTGGTATTTTTGTTGCTGCCGCCGCACTAGAGCATCTAGACGGTGCTCCAGAAGAGGAGCTGTCTAACTGGTTTAACCCGGTGTCCGTAGCTTCTGGGATTGATTGTTATAACCCGGACATTAGAGAACTGCGGAAAAGGGTGGGTCGTGCTTTCCATGCTGTGTTGAAGAGGAAATACGGAGAATGACGATCTAATGGAGCGCCTGATAACGCTCGGTTATAACAATCCTGAGTTACGCAAGCATCTCCGTCCTATTCTTGATGTGGTTCCGAGGCCAGAGAGCCCCGTCCCCGAACCGGATCTCGTCCCTGAGACTGATCCCGAACCAAAACCGCCACAAGAACCCCAGAAACGCTTTGAACGTTTAATGAGAAACGCGGAGAACATAGGTATTGAAAAGGACAGATAGTATGGAATCTTTTTTCGTTATATCGGATGTGGTGGGGGATGAAGACCTGAAGTTTGTTACAGGCTACTGGACTGGGAGGAAACTAGTTCCAGAGATTGTTGAAGCTAAAAGGTACCTTTCGGTGTCCGATGCGGAGATCGATCTTCGTAGTGGTAGTTTTTATGACCCCGCCGTCCACGAGGTAGAAGAGAAGGAAGGTGGGGCCTTGGAAAAGACCCGGTTTTTTGATATGGTTAACAAATATGGAGCAGCCGGGAGCAAATGAGGCATGGTACGTACAAAATCCGAAATACGATCGGACTTTCGACGGAGTGTGTTTAAGCGTGAAGAACGTGCAAGGCAAAGAGCGAAATGGGGAGATGAGGATCATGATGATCATCATAATGCGTGGGATTGGATCGCCTTCATTACCAAACAGCTAGGTAGAGCAGTCAAGCCGGGGGACGGTGGTGGACCCGAAGATGCAAGAAAATACAGGTATCAGATGGTTCGCGTAGCGGCGCTGGCAGTAGCAGCTATTGAGTGGATTGATCGTAGGGGGGGAAGTGAGTCTGATTAATAAGTTTTCTTTTTTCGAGGTCCCTTATATCCCCCCAAAGCCTACTCTTTATGATACCCTTTGCTTCCTCCAAGATGAGGGGGTATCTGCGCTTTTGTTGCACGTCATAGATTTTGCAGACGTTCGCAAGTTTGGTCTGGAGCTGGGAGATGTAGAGATACGTGCTGATGAGATACGTCGGGGTAAACTGGCGACTGTACATGGTGTAGATGTCTATGTGAATAGGCACGTAGATCGAGGCTCTTTTTGGGGATATTTCGAGCCCTACTTTTTTGTAGGCTCTAGATTACCACCACCTCCATCACTAATTGCTTGCGACCAAAAGCACCATGTGATACCAAAGTATGGCCTTGTTCCCTTCCAAAAGGACACTTGATGTACGACTCAAAGCCTTACTACGTTACGAGCCCTATCTATTACGTAAATGGGGATCCTCATATAGGTCATGCCTACACTACGATTCTGGCCGATGTCGCAGCCCGGTACCGTCGTATGATGGGGCATGATGTGCGGTTTCTGACAGGTACAGATGAGCACGGGCTGAAAGTTCAAAGAGCCGCCGAAGCTAGAGGTGTGGAGCCACAGCAATTAGCAGATGAGGTGTCGGAGTCTTTCCGTTCTTTATTTGACCAGTTGGGCTTATCCTATGCTCGCTTTATTCGCACTACAGATGAGGATCATCGGTCTCATGTGGAAGAAATGGTCCGACGCATGGATATTTCGGAGGATCTGTATAAGGGAACTTATGCAGGGTGGTACTCCGCGTCTGACGAAGCTTATTATGATGAGTCCGAAATTGCAGATGGTGTTGCAGTAGCTACAGGCTCCTCCGTAGAATGGGTAGAAGAGGAGAGCTATTTTTTCCGATTGAGCAAATATCAAGATCGTCTTTTGGAGTGGTATACGGAGAACCCTGATTTCATTCTACCTGAAAGTCGTAAAAATGAGGTGATTTCCTTTGTGAAAGGGGGACTACAAGACCTGTCTGTTAGTCGTACATCTTTCGACTGGGGTATTCCGTGGCCGCAAGATCCTAAACACGTTTTATATGTTTGGATGGATGCGCTCACCTCTTACCTCACCGGGTCTGACGGGTGGCCGGTAACCACACACATCATCGGAAAAGATATTCTACGGTTTCATGCTGTGTATTGGCCCGCTTTTCTTATGAGTGCTGGCCACGCACTTCCGGAGCATATCGTGGCTCATGGGTGGTGGCTAAAGGGTGACGTTAAAATGGGTAAGAGCCGGGGGAATGCGATCGATCCAGCACCTTTGATTGAGAACTATGGAGCTACTACTTTACGGTATTATTTGATTCGGGAGACCCCTGTGAGTAGGGATGGTCGTTTTTCCGAAGATCGTATGGTGTCACGATACAATGCGGAGCTTGCCCATAACGTAGGTAATCTTGTTACTCGTACCTTCTCGATGGTGCGCTCTTATTTAGCCTCTGAGATACCTGCTAATCCGGGTACTAAGTCCAACAAAGGGGCAGATCTGCATCTCCAGAAGAGATGGGATGCTACGCTGGATGAGTATCAGTTACGGATGGGCCGGTATGAGTTCCACAAAGCTCTCGTAGCTGCGATGAGCTTTTCAAGGGATGTGAACGGGTATCTACAAGATACCAAGCCGTGGAAGCTGTCTGCGACGGATAACGGTCGTCTGGTAGAGGTTATCTATCGGACATTGGATGCGATAAAACTGGTAGCATCTTTGTTGTGTCCCTTTATTCCGGAGCCCTCCTATGCTATATTAGCCGCGATGGGGATTAGTAACCCTAATTTAGAGTGGGGGTCCCTACCGCGTGGTCCCCTTGGAGAGTATGAAGTACCTTTCCCAAGAATTGAGGAGTAAGAGATGGGTGGATATGTTGATTGTGTGATCGGAATGAAGTTTGAAGAGGAAGATTTTTTTGAGATTTACACCGAAGAAGTCGTGTCGAGATGGGAAGGGGAGGGAGAAGCTCCCAAGTTTCATCCCGATACGGGTGCTAAGTTGCGCGAGAATCTTAAAAGGCGGCGGCTGAAAGAGCCGTTTCAGCACCTTGAAGAATCCCTGAACGATCAGGTGACAAAATGGTGGGACTGGAAAGACACTACGGTAAGAATTGGCGAAGATGACTTCGATGAACTGTCCGAGGCTTTTGGTCTTTCCATCTACCGCACCGGCACTCCAAGTAGTTATTCTGATCCTATCATGGGTGTGATGGTGTATGGGAGCGGGGATACCAGCACACAGGGACCTGACCGAAGTGCGGTAAGTCTTCCTCACGTTGTGGAGACGGTAGAGAAGGTAAAGGTCCAATTACAGGAGCTGGGCATCAAAGATCCAAAAGTAGAGTTGCATTTCATGTGCGGGTGGTGGGACTGAGAGCTTAACCAAAAGGTGGTAGTACGGTTGTAATTACGAACTCATATGACGACTAGGAGTATTGAGAATGGGTGATAGAGGTAATGTATTTTTCGCGGACGAAAAAGTAGATGATAGAACTTATGCGGGCGTGTATATGTACACCCACTGGAGTGGTAGAGATTTACCCGGTATTGTCCAGAGCGCGTTGAAGCGTGGCAAAAACCGGTGGGATGATCCCCAATATCTCTCCCGTATTATCTTTTGCGAAGTCATTAAAGATGATGTGGAGGGGCTTACTGGTGTGGGCTTGTCGTCTTGGATTGGTGATAATGGGTACGCTATCGTGCGCATTAACCCGTATCAACAGAGGGTAGAGTTTGTGCCAGAGGGTAGTGAGAAAAAGATACCTGACAGCCGTGATGCGTTTAGTTGGTCATTTGAGGAGTACGTAGCAGCGTCCCTTGATGACCTCAATTCCGCCCATCGAGAGCGGTCTTGATATGAATCCCCA
>Ga0136558_1000116_pt1 | contig 46194 bp, 49 predicted proteins | sample AntRauTorckE6833_FD_101391 | JGI IMG/M metagenome (GOLD analysis project Ga0136558, IMG submission 101391) | Saline lake microbial communities from Rauer Islands, Antarctica - Metagenome Torckler E6 #833 | ecosystem: Environmental > Aquatic > Non-marine Saline and Alkaline > Saline | place...
AATTGATATTCAACTGGGTCTTCAATTGTAATAATCTTTCGTTCTTCGCTATTAAGAGAGTTCAGCATCGAGTAGAGCGTGGTTGTTTTACCAGAACCAGTTGGTCCAACCACTAGCACTAGACCACTCGGTCGGCTAATTATATCGTCTACGACTTTTCGCTGTGGCGACGACAAACCAAGACGATCGAGCTTGTACATCTCTTGGTTCATGTTAAACAAACGCATCACCACGTCCATGCCCTCAATAGTGGGTACGGTTTCTAGACGAACATTTACTTCAACTTCTGTTTTATCGGCCATCCGCACTTGCTGACGGATATGCCCTTGCTGGGCGCTATCGGCGGAGGTTGATACATTTCCAGCACTCGCAATAGCCGACAAGAGCATCCGATAGCGATCTTTGTTAAGTCGAGCTACGGGGTGTAGTACGCCATCAATTCTAAAACGGATCCGCACGTGGTCTTTCTGGTTTTCTAAATGAATGTCAGATGACGTCAGCCGATGCGCTTGCTGCACAAGATAGGCTAGCATGTCATCAGCGCGTACTTGATCAAGCACTGATGACACCTGTGCGATAAGCTGCTCACTATCTGATCCGGTAATCGCTATATCCTGATAGACAACTTTCTTCGGAGGATTATAAAGCTGCATGTACTCTCGAAATCCAATATCTGAAATCATCGCAAAGGTCGTGCGCTGATCAAGAAAATGCTGGGTAATTTCTTTCATCGTCTGCTGCGACGTATTATTCGTAACTCCAAAAAGAACAGCATGACTATCCGCCCGAATCGGTACGACCCGAATTCTCTCCATTTCCTGGAATGGCAAAAGATCTTTGTAGAGTTGTTTTTGGCTTGCTGAAGTATCGTAATAGTCCAAACCTAATATTCTGGCTCTCCGTTGGGTAGACAGCTCTTCGTCGCGGCGCGCGTCTTGACTCATGCCACTATTTAAGCACAAGCGTGTGCATTAATGTAAGTATTTCTGTTAGGATGACCGCATGAATCGCAATTTAATCGTCATTGCCTATAATATGCGTAGTGCTCACAATGTTGGCTCACTCCTAAGAACTTGTGATGGGATTGGGGTAGCTCATGTATATTTAACTGGGTATACTCCGTATCCCTCGCTTCCAGGAAACGATGCTCGCCTCCCGCATATCGTGAATAAACTAAACTCACAAATAAATAAAACAGCACTGGGTGCCGAAGAGTCGCAAGCCTGGTCACACTATGAATCGCTTGAAGTATTACTTCAGAAGTTGAAGGCCGAGAATATACCGATTGTAGCCTTGGAACAAGCTTCATCGGCTGTCAAAATTACAGACTATACTCCGCCGAATACACTCGCATTGCTGCTAGGGCCAGAAGTGGAGGGGTTGCATCAGTCTGAACTCCAACAGTGTGACAATATTATAGAACTGCCGATGTTTGGTAAAAAAGAATCATTCAACGTAGTCCAGGCGGCGGCTATGGCACTGTTTTATTGCAGATTCTACAAATAAATTGATATAATTAACTTACAAATTATGACAAAAACAAAATCGAGCGAAAAAAAACGCCACGGACACCACAAGAAACACACGCATTCGTACCGAAAGGTCTATTGGCCTTATATCCCGATGTTAATCATGCTGTTTTTTGTATTGTCGCTAGGCAGTGTTCAGCCAGCTCAGCTCGGAAAAGTGCTTGGATTCGCAACTGGAGTTGATGAGACAAGCTTACTTACAGCAAGCAATGACGCGCGCGCTAACATTGGGATCGTGCCACTGGCGCTCAATCAGCAACTTAGTAGTGCCGCTCAGGCAAAAGCCGAGGATATGCGCGAAAATAACTATTGGTCACACCAAACAGCTCGAGGAGAGCAGCCGTGGATTTTTATAGATGCACAAGATTACAAATACAAAAAAGCTGGTGAAAATCTAGCCTATGGGTTCTTGAGTAGCGATGCCACCGTTTCTGGTTGGATGAACAGTGAATCTCATCGAGAGAACTTACTTGATCAACAATATACCCAGGTTGGATTTGGGATTGTGGACGCACCAGCCTACCTCGGAGATAGCGATGAAACACTTGTTGTTGCCTTCTATGCCCTCCCAAGTTCTTCTACAATTGCCGCCAATACCCCAGTAACAAATGCTTCCGTCGCTGCCTCAAGTAACGTACGTTACGAGGAGAACACTGCTTCAATACCGTTTATTGCAGCCATCACAAACGGCAGAGCAACGTGGCTGCCGTTTCTAATCGGCAGCATTACGGGTGCCGCAAGCTTTTTCTTGCTTGCGCGACACGGCTTGCGACTAAAAAGAATGCTGCACCAAGGCGAGACGTTCATAATGCACCACCCTGTACTAGACCTCTCAATCACGTTCGTAATCGTAATCGGCGTACTACTTGGTCAGACTATCGGCTTTGTGGGCTAGGATCTTAGTGAAGTTTTACGTTTTCGCTTCCTACTAAATCTGCAAGAGCATCAAGATTTTTTTCTGATGCGTCTAATCGCATAGGAAGTTTGATAATCTGTCGCGAATCGTCGGCTCCTACCACGAGAACGACTTCTGTGTTGCCGTTATTCCCTTCGATTGTCGATTTAAGGTTCATTAAAACATCATTGTCTTGGGCGTTTTGGATTCTTAAATATAGTTTTTGGCCCACTGGCGTTTCTTCTTTGTGAGCAACTGGTTCGAGCGCAGGTTTTTTACTCTTTTTATTTGTTTTTAAACGTTTCGCTTGATCGAGTGTTATTTCCTGTGCGTCATTGACCATTATCTTCACTTCGGTTGTTTTGTTGCCGTCCTTATCAGTTGCGTTGATCTTTCCTTTTACAAGTACCACTCTATCTTGCGTCCAAAGATGATCTGTTTTTTCATAACTGTTTGGGAAAATTATGAGCTCAATATCCGAAAATTTATCGGCTATTCGTACAAACGCCATTTTTTGACCTTTTTTGGTCATGATCTCTCGCACATCAGCAACTATACCGCCAACTGTAACGTTCTTTCCGTCATATTCTGGAGTAATACTAGTGACTGGAACCGTTTTTGCCTCTAAATACTTCTCGAAATCTTTTAAGGGATGGGCCGATAGGTAGATTCCAAGTAGCTCCCTTTCCCAAGTCAGCATTTCATTGGTAGTTGGCTGTTTCGGCGGCTGCTCAAGGTGTAGTTTTGCAGTTGCATTCGAAGAACTCTCCGCAGCCCCGCCAAATAAATCAGTTTGTCCAATAGCTTTTTGTTTCTGAATTCTGCTTGCAAAGGCTAAGATTACATCGAGATTATGCAGAATCGTTCCACGCTCACCAAGCGTATCGAAAGCTCCGGCCCTGATGAGGCTTTCGAGCGCCTTCCGGTTCACGGTACGGGTATTGACTCGGCTAAAGAAGTCTTCTAGAGAAGTAAAGTCACCTTCCCTACGCGCACGCAAAATCTCTTCGACTGCCCCCGTGCCGACGTTCTTAATCGCCGCCATTCCAAAACGAATTTGTTTTTTCTTTGGGACTACAGAGAACTCAACAAATGACTGGTTCACATCCGGAAGCTGAACTGCAATATCCATGTGAGTACACTCTGTTATTTCAATCGCAAGTCTGTCGGTGTCATCAAAATCACTCGTCATTAACGCCGACATGAAAGCACCCGGATGATGAGCTTTTAGATAGGCTGTTTGATAAGCAATGAGTGCATAACAGGCAGCGTGCGACTTGTTGAAACAATAGGCTGCAAAATCTTCAAGTTGTTTCCAGAAAAGTTCCATTTGGTGTGGATCGGCTCCAGAATGTTTAACACCGCCGTCGATAAACTCTTCTTTCATTTTGGCCATTAATTCGGCAATTTTTTTACCAATCGCCTTCCGGAGCGTGTCGGATTGACCACCACTAAAGCCGCTCAAATCTTTGGCAATCTGCATAACTTGTTCTTGATACACTAAGACGCCATATGTACTTTTCAGCGCACTCTCCATTTTTTCATGAAAATACTCGACTTTTTCTTTGCCATGCTTTCGTTTGATGAACGTATCTATAAACTGCATAGGGCCCGGGCGGTATAACGAAACCATAGCTATCAAGTCATCGAAAACCGTTGGCTTTAACTCTTTAAGGTAGCGTTTCATACCCGCCGATTCAAACTGAAATACTCCGGTCGTACTGCCATCTTGAAAGAGTCGATACGTTAGATCGTCGTCAAGCGGGATGGTAGAGATGTCAATGTCTTTGCCTTCGACTTTTTTAATAATTCTTAAGGCATTTTTGATAATTGTGAGGTTGGATAAGCCCAAAAAGTCCATCTTTAGCAGTCCTAGTTCTTCAACCGGATTCATCGAATATTGGGTTGCTACGACACCTTTTTGAGCTAATTCTAATGGAACAAACTTTACGATGTCATCAGGAGCGATTACAACTCCGGCTGCGTGGACACCATGGCTACGTATCGTCCCCTCAAGCTGTACAGCAAGATCAAATACACGTTTCGACGTCTCATTGTTTTCATACTCTTCCGAAAGCTCGGAATTATCCTTGAGTGAAATCTCTAGTGGAATATGACGACCTTGTACTGGCGGTGGAATCATCTTAGCTAGGCGGTCTGCGTCAGCGTACGGGACTTGTAACACACGGGCTACGTCGCGTACTGCGTTCCTGGCCGCCATTCTGCCAAATGTTACTATATTCGCTACACGATCTTTGCCATATTTTTTTACACAATACTGAATAACTTCATCTCTTCTTGTGTCTTGAATATCGATGTCAATGTCAGGCATGCTGATACGGTCTGGGTTTAGAAAACGCTCAAAAAGTAAATCATATTCAAGCGGATCCAGCTCCGTAATATTGAGAGAATAGGCAATGATGGATCCGGCGGCTGAACCACGTCCAGGCCCAAATACAATCCCCTGGCCTTTTCCCCAATTCATAAAATCAGAAATAATCAGGAAATAACCGCTAAACCCCATTTGCTGTATAACACCGAGTTCGTAATCGGCTCTGGCTATAACCTGATGAGAAAGCTTTTTCCTGGCAGAAGCATAATTAAGATCGATAATTTTTTCCTGCTTTATTCCGCCATATCGCCACGCGAGCCCCCGAAAAACAAGCGTTTTTAGGTACTCTTCTTCGCTTAAATTATCCGGTGTATCGAACTTCGGAATTAAGATTTTTCCAAGCTCTAGCTCTACGTTACAGCGCTCTGCGATCTCACGTGTCGTAGTTATAGCTTCAGGGAAATCGTTTTCCCAACGCTTAATTAATTCTTCGGGCTTCGTGACATGAAGTTCAAAATCTTTGAGCGTCATTCGTTTTTCATCACTCAAAAATGAGCCAGTTTGAACACATAAAAGTATCTCGTGAGCTTCTTGGTCAGAATGCTTTAGGTAATGAGCATCGGAGGTGAGAGCACACTTAATGCCGAGTTCATCCGCTAGTTTTCTGGCGTGTTTATTGACTGCTACTTGCTCGTCCCACTTACTGGGATGTTCTGGATGACCGTGATCTTGGATCTCAATATAATACCGATCACCAAATACTGATTTATACCATTCTGCTGTTTTTTTTGCCTGTTCATGCTGATCACGGCGCAAAGCATCACCCACCTCGCCACCGATACATCCGGAAAGAACGATCAAGCCCTCGTTGTACTGTTCTAATAAATCGTGATCAATCCTAGGCTTATAATAAAAACCCTCAAGATTGGCAATCGTCGAAAGTCTCATCAGGTTCTCGTAGCCTGTTTGATTCATTGCCAGCAATATTAGGTGATAGTTAGCCTTATCCTTGCCTGGATCTTTATCAGTGTGTTTCCTGGGCGCAACATACGTCTCCATACCTATCACAGGACGGATGTCGTCGCTTTTCGCTGCTTTATAAAACTCAACTGCGCCGGATAGCGTACCATGGTCTGTAATTGCTACCGAGTGCATGCCGTTCATTTTGACGTATTCAATCAGCTGCGGCACTTTTGTGAGACCATCGAGCAAACTGTACTGCGTGTGGTTATGCAGATGCACAAAATCACTTGGTTGCAATGTATTTTTCGCCACGCTACTCCCTATTTTAGAAACAACTTACCTTAATTGTACGCAATCAGACCCCGTAATTCGATACCTATAATTATAATGTGACCAGAAAAGCGCTCATCTACTGCACAGAATCTCTGATTGCCTCAATAATACTACCAAGCAAAGGAACATCGAGAAATATCGAAGCCAACCACAGCAATAAACTAATCCCCAGAGTTGCACCAATGAATCCACCGATGCCGCTCACAAATCCCCTCAAGAAGCTGTAGCCCAACAATCGTTTACGGCTCACAAAACCTGTCTCGTATATGAACGCGAGCATTTTAGCTGCGTGTTCTAGTTCACTATTTTTTGGATTTTTTGCTGTCATGCTGAGCAAGAAACTTTTTCAGATGTTCGCTGGCTTTTTTAGCCTCGTCAATTGCGTTTTGGAGTTCTTTGTCGTCTGATTCCCCTTCGTGAGCTGCACTGAGGAGCACACTGGCACGTTGTTTAGCTGACTGTGCTTTGGTTGTAATGTCATCGAATTCTTTTTTCGCTGCGTCAGAAAACTTACTGGCTTGTGTTTTACCCTTGTCTACGAGTTCACCAAGCTCTTTATGTAATGCTTTTAGCTTTTTTTCAGCCTCTAATTTTGCCTGTAGAGCCTTATCATGGATATCTTTTCTGGTTTCTTTACCGCTTTTTGGTGCGGTTAAAATTCCGGTTATGTAACCTGCAGCTCCTGCAAAAAGCGCACTCAGTGCCCACTTACTTGAATTTTTTGACATAATTTATTCTCCTTTATTCTGACGCTTGTCGTGTTTACGAAATACTGTATCGGCTATGTGCGTAAATAATTTACCGACTGCGAGTGGTCCAGATGACTTTACAAAAATGTCACTCAGGTTCTCTGCTCTGTCTGCAATATGCTCAGCTTTATCGGTGATGCTCTTAAGCGCTTTTAGAATTTGGATTATTTTATAAGCTGCAATAATTCCAAGCAGCAAGAATAAAGCTAAAAATCCGGAGAGTATTATCAGTAGTACTTGTTCTGCGCCTTCCATTGCTTAACAGTATAGCATCATTGACAAGACTTCTCTAGGTGATGTCAAGTTGCTTGCGAATAAGAACTTGCGCCATTTGGGGGTTTGCCTTACCCCTGCTTGCTTTCATTACCTGACCGACCAGAAAACCGATGGCTTTCATCTCGCCATTCTTTACATCTACAGCCGCTGATTCATTTTCCTTTAGCACATCGGCTACAATTTTTGCGATTTCCGCTTCGTCAGACACCTGAATTAGACCTTGCTCCTCGGCATACTTTTCAATATTTTTCGGTGTTGCACCAGATACCAGGATAGTCGTAATGAGCGCCTTGGCATTTGTTGAGCTAAGTTTATTGTTGGCGACAAGGGTTGCCGCTGCATCGTAAAGTCTTCGACGGGTGTCCGGATCGTCAAGATTGACTTGTTGCGACTCGTCCCTCCGTAGAGGAATCTCAATATTTACGAACCAGTTTGCCAAAATCTTTGCCAGCTCAATATCTTCGTTGCGTGCAACAATGTCAGATAAATAACTTATGCCTTCTACTTCTAGCTCCGCCTCCAGTAATGTTTCGATGTGACTCGTATCAATCGTTAGTTTGCTCAAACGCTCGCGCCACTCTGAGGGCATGGGAGGCAACTGTTTCTGAGCATTTGAAATTTCATCATCGTTAAGTATGATCGGTGGCAGGTCTGGGTCTGGGAAATATCGATAATCATGCGCCTCTTCTTTACCTCGCTGGCTTACAGTCGCCTGCTTGGCATCGTCCCAACCACGTGTTTCTTGAACGATCTTTTCCCCTGTTTCTAATAGTTTGTTTTGTCTAGCAATCTCAAATTCTACTGCTTTCTCGACACTTTTAAAGCTGTTGAGGTTTTTCGTTTCTGTGCGAGTACCTAGTACACCTTCTTGATCACTCAAAGAAACGTTCACATCAAACCGCATGTTGCCGTGATACAAATCAGCATCTGAAACGCCGGCGTATCGCACAAGCAAATAGAGTTCACGGGCATATGCTTTGGCTTCTGCGGGTGATGATAATTCTGGATCGGATACAATTTCGAGCAATGGGGTCCCTGCACGATTAAGATCCACCAGTGAATAGTCTGCGCCTGCTGGGTGCGTATTCTTTCCAGCATCTTCCTCTATCTGGACACGATTAAGTTGAACGTCTTTTTTATGGCCATCTACTTCAATCGTGACCGTTCCTCCAACAATAATCGGTTTCGTCAATTGCGTGATTTGATAGCCCTTGGGAAGATCGGGATAAAAATAATGTTTGCGTTCGAAATAACTTTCTTTTTGTGGCATCGTGTTAAATGCAAACGCCATCTGCATTGCGTATTCGACGACTTTTTTATTGAGAACCGGCAACGCACCTGGCATGCCGAAACAAATGTGACTGATTAGTGAGTTAGGTTCGGCCTCTCGTGCATCGTTACCGACAGCCGCGAACAGCTTCGTTTGTGTTTTGAGCTGAACATGACATTCAATACCAATAGTTGGGATATAGGCTTTACTTGTTTTTTGCTTCGCCATTGGGCAATGCTCCTAAATCTCTTAATGCTTGTCGAAAATTCGTTAAAGCTCGCTTTACGTCAGCTTCTTTGAGCTTCATGTCGGGCGATGCAATTATTTTCTTGTAGAGGGAATGAGCAAACCAGATCCCATCGTTATCACTAAAGTGTCGCTGAGCCGAGACCATTCGCTCCCCCGGCCGACCACCCTTAAACTTCCTTTGTCGTAAGGCCCGGTCAAGCAATTTATCAGCAGAAATAATAGCCTCTTTCCAAGAACCTTTATCTTTACAGTGGCTTTGGAGTGCGCGCCAACGCTGCGTATATTTCTTTTTATTGAGTCGCTTCGGTACTTTTGCAACTAGCAATATCGCCATGAAGGATATGACACCCGTCATCCCAGCAATAACTACAATCATTTCTAAACTCATTTTCCTAACCCCTCCACCGCTTTTGCAAACGATAACAACTCTAGATCACTCCCTTGAGAAGCCATGATTTGTATTCCTATTGGCAGACCTTGACTCTCGCCAGCTGGCAGGCTAATTGCTGGGATCCCAGCGAGGCTTGCACCTACTGTCATGACATCCGCCAGATACATCTGGAGCGGATCATCTGTGTTTTCTCCGATCTTGAATGCCGTAAACGGGGCAACGGGACTGACCATAAAATCAACCGATGAGAAGAGTTCTGCGAACTCGCGTACGATTTTAGTTCTTACAAGCTGAGCGCGCTTATAGTACGCATCGTAGTAGCCGCTTGAAAGCACATACGTACCGATCATAATTCGTCGTTTTGCTTCCACGCCAAAACCTTTTGATCGTGACAGCACGTAACTATCCTGCAAGTTTGTTGCAGTTGGATCAGAATATTGATAGCGCTGGCCATCATAGCGGCTAAGGTTGCTACTAATCTCGGCCGGTACAATAATGTAATAACACGCCAGGGCTAAATCGAGTGAAGGCAAACTGATCTCTTTGATGGTCGCTCCCGCCGCAGAAAGTTCTTGTACTTTATCGTTCACGACACGTTTTACGTCTTCGTGCACACCTTCGCCCATGAACTCTTTTATGACTCCAACTGTCTTGCCCTTGAGTTCAGGCTTAAGGTTAGCGAGGCTCACATCCAAATCTATAGAGGTGCTGTCTAGCTCATCCTTTCCGGCCATGCAATCAAGCACTAAGGCTGCATCATCAACAGATCGCGTTATTGGCCCAATTACATCTGTACTGCTTGCCATCGCAACTACACCACTGCGTGATACGCGACCATAAGTGGGCTTGTAGCCAACCGCACCACAGAATGACGCAGGCAAACGTATAGAACCACCTGTGTCGGTTCCTAGTGCAAACGATGCCATGTTCAGCACCACTGCTGCTGCGGACCCCCCTGACGAACCCCCAGGAACTCGAGAAGTATCGTGAGGGTTTTTGGTCACCATAAAATCACTGTTTTCAGTAGAAGAGCCGTGGGCAAAAGCGTCAAGATTTGCCTTTGCAACACAAATAGCCCCCTCGGCTTCCAGTCGATTAATGGCCGTTGCTTGATAAGGCGCCTTAAACCCTTTGAGCATATTGCTGGCGGCGGTCGTCTCGCCTCCAAACGAAAGATAATTGTCTTTTGCAATGAACGGCACGCCGAGCAACCTGCCGGCTGTATCACCGTCCTGTATTTTCTTATCTATTATTTTCGCTCGTTCTATAGCAGCTGTTTTATGTACAGAAATAATCGCTTCAAACTCAGCGCCTTTATCTATATTTTCGAGCGCTTGTAAAACCAGTGCTTGTGCAGATGTGCCCCCAGATTTAACTGATGCAACCAGTGATTCGATAGATTCCCAGCTATCCACGTTTATAACACCCTCTTTACTTTAAGCGAGCTGTCTTCGCGCTGCGGCGCACCTTTGAGTAATGCTTCGGGAAGGGCTTGGTAAGTTCGCACCACGTCATCTCTCATGACGTTCTTTAGGCCTGTGACTTGCACAGTTGGCTCAAGGCCATTAACATCAACAGCTTGTAGTTTTTCAACGTAACCAAGGATCTCATTTATCTCACCCTGGAAGTTCTTGACCTCAGCTTCAGACAGATGAAGCCGAGCGAGTTGAGCCAATTTTAATACATCGTTTTTAGATAATGTCGCCATTTCATAGCAGTATAACAAATAATAAGAAGCGTGGTGGCATAAAGTTTACAATTGTCTGTAGCAGGAGTAACATAAGCAGTAACACTCAAACAACGGAGACAAAGATGCAAGCATACACTCCAAAACTACCTCATGAAACCATACGTGAGCATGCCTTCACTACAGAACAAGGAAACCCTCTTCACAACGAAGAGGGTTTTTTAATTTCACATATTGAGCAAGTCGGTGATCTTGGGATTTTGACCAGTCAGCCAATAACGGAACCGGAACGCACGCGATACGGCACAGCGTTTCATGATCGTTATGATATGAGTAACGGGATCTATTACAATGTAGCGACCATTGTACCTGAACGGACCACGACAGACATTCCACTTGATATCCGAACTCCTTGGTTCACTACAGAAAAGGGGCACAATCGCAGGACGGCAGAGGCAGCCAGTGCACTCGGTATGCCCGTTAGATTATTCGGCCCTCCACGAATCGAAGTTGATCGGCATCCACTACGTTTTATTAGTAGTGTCACTGGTGCAATCGCCACAGCAGAAGCGGTATCAATGGATTCTGACATTGCAGCATATGCACTTATTTCTAATCATATTGATGAGGTTCACCACTACACGCTCGAGAAGGGTGCATCTATGGCATACGGTGAATCACGTGGCGCTATGGAAGGATTTGGTGCGCTTAGTCTCAGCGAAACTTACGGTCGTAAGTTGCTATGGCTTGAAGCCGTCGATGCGTGCGTGCCAGTAGAACTTAATGTACTGCGGCTTGTTGGCAATCCAAAATCAGCTGGCGAGCTTTTGGCAGCCGTCAAGACAGTCCGTCACCTTGCGTCTGAAGGCCGACGATTAAAGTACATGCCGACGATTGATCTGTCGCTCGACTACATTATTCCCGCAATGGCTACAAGAAAAACGCTCTTCAGTGGCCGAGCGGGCGAATTCTCTAAACACATTCCTACGTCAAGTCATGGTCACGGCACGTTCTTTGATGGCAGCATCGCAAACGGATACGATAGTTTCAAGGAAAACGTTGCTCACGCAGAGGGCTTTTCCACAGAACTCTTGAGGGGCGCACATCTTACTCTCGCTGCACGAGAAATGATTTATAGATCCTTAGCTCGGATTATTGCTGCAAGAGATGCGCTCCACGAACACGGAGAAGATTTTGCTATGCACGATCTTGATAAGATACGGTCTGCCAAACCTTTCCATAAAAACAAAATCAAAGCCAGCTCTCGAGCTGCTTAAAGCTTGTTCTTGATGTCTTCGATAATGTCACGTAGCTCAGCGGCTTTTTCAAACTCTAAATTCTTTGAAGCCAGTTCCATCTGAGCGCTCAAATCTTTTATAAGGTGTCCGTACTCATCCTTCGGTATTTTTTTAAGATCAAGTTTGGCTTTCTTAGCTTCTTCTGGCAAGTCCGGTCTCATGCCTTTTTCGACAGCTTTGGCGATACTACTAGGCGTTATGTCGTGTTGTGTATTGTAGGCTTTTTGAATTTTTCTTCGACGGTTCGTCTCATCAATGGTTCTTTGCATACTGCCAGTAACTTTATCTGCATACATCACCACTCTTCCTTCCTGATGTCGAGCTGCTCTTCCGACTGTCTGAATCAAGGCTTGCTCGCTCCTCAGAAAACCCTCTTTATCAGCGTCAAGAATAGCTACGAGACTGACCTCAGGCAGGTCTAATCCTTCCCGTAATAGATTAATTCCAACCACTACATCATAGGTACCGAGGCGCAAATCACGTAAGATATCAGTACGATCAAGCGTATCAATATCACTATGAAGATAGGTTACCTTTATGTCTATATCTTGAAGATATTCTGTGAGATCTTCAGACATTCTCTTGGTAAGTGTCGTGACGAGCACCCGTTGTTTTTTGGCGATTGTTCTGTTGATTTCTTCAATCAAATCATCAACTTGTCCTTTGATTGGTCGAACTTCAATAACTGGATCCAGCAACCCTGTCGGTCTAATAACTTGCTGTACTGGCTCAGGGCTACGGCTGAGTTCATACTGAGCGGGTGTGGCACTAACATAGACTACTTTGTTTATGTGACGTTCGAACTCACTAAATTTCAGTGGCCGATTATCGAGCGCACTCAGCAATCGAAAGCCATGTTCAATCAAGACTTCTTTGCGAGCACGGTCGCCGTTATACATACCGCGCACTTGAGGAATTGACATATGCGATTCGTCGATAAACATCATGTAATCATCTGGGAAGTAATCAAGAAGTGTGGCTGGCTGTTCGCCAGGCTCTCTGTTCGTAAGATAGCGACTATAGTTCTCGATACCTTTAACAAAGCCCGTTTCCTCAAGCATCTCAAGGTCAAACCTTGTACGTTGTTGTAGGCGTTGCGCCTCAAGTAATTGACCATTTTTATTAAATTGACCGAGGCGCTCGTCCAGCTCGTGTTCAATTTTACCCAGTGCAACTTTAAGTTTGTCATAAGGTGTTACGTAGTGACTGCTTGGAAAAATCTTCACTTCATCCATATGAGTAGTAATTTCTCCGGTGAGGGCGTTAATTTTTGTTAGGCGCTCAATTTCGTCACCGAAAAATTCGACACGATAGGCAACTTCTTCTCCGGCTGGAAAGATATCAATCACATCACCCCTCACGCGGAATGTGCTGCGATGAAAATCAATATCATTTCGCTGATACTGGATGTCAGTAAGCTGCCGAAGCAACTTGTCGCGCACTCTTCGTTCACCTTTTTTTAGTGTAATGGATAGGCCGTCGTAATCTTCTACGGAACCAATCCCGTAAATACAACTCACACTAGCCACGATGATCACATCCCTGCGTGAAAGTAGCGAATCTGTTGCTGCATGACGTAAACGATCAATCTCTTCATTGATCTGAGAATCTTTCTCTATATATGTGTCCGAGCGAGGGATATATGCTTCTGGTTGATAATAATCAAAGTAACTTACAAAATAATGCACAGCATTATCAGGAAAAAAGCTCTTAAACTCTCCGTATAACTGGGCGGCAAGCGTTTTATTGTGGCTTAGAATAAGCGTCGGTTTTTGAATATTTTGTATGACGTTAGCCATTGTGAAGGTTTTGCCAGAGCCTGTTACGCCTAGGAGGGTTTGCTCTTTTACGTCGTTCTGTAGATTTTTGGTCAATGCAGCAATAGCCGCAGGCTGGTCGCCTTCGGGCTGATAGTCTGATTTGATTTTAAACGTAGCCATCTCTCTAGTATAACAATTTCTGCTACGTTTTTGGTCTAGGCTTTCTGGCTTACGCCCAAGTCGCCCTAAATCTCCTATGACTAAGATGTTGTGGAACAATTTCGATAGACAGTATCTTGAGGTTGGATACGTATTTCTTAAGAACGATAAAGTGACGCATACTTTTTGTTTTCTTTATTCAAAATAGCAGCGAGCTTTGCAACAACTTCTTTTCCTGTTTCAGCAAACATGACATTAGCGTTTCGATCTTCGCCGGCAGCGTGCAAAATATCCATTATCTCTGAGCTTATGCCACCCGCACCCTGCAGAAAGCCAATGGGGGTATCGGTTTCCATGGCAATCGTGAACTCATGAAGCGTACCAAGGCGACCCCCTATGCTTATAACGGCATCGCTCGATTGAATCAGTAAACTGTCCCGACCAACGTAGTGCAATCCGGTGTACAGTATTGTGTCGTAAGCTTCGGTTGGTAATCGATACTTTGCAACATGTTCAATCTTACTAGACGCAGGACTAATTCCAACACTCATCTTCCCACCAACAGATTTATATCCCTCTGCGGCATAATTCGGCAACCCAATTGTAGCTCCGGTCATAATGCTATGACCCGCTGCTGCTATCGCCCGTCCGGCCGCAAACGCGAGTTCTCGACCCTCCTCGACACTTTTCCCCTTAGCTGCTCCTGATACACAGATTTGATACACGTTATTCCACCCTTTTTGTTTAGCCAACCCCTATTAATTCGGGGTTAATCATTTCATTATCTAATTGTTGAAGTATTTGACGTTCAAGTGTTTTCTGGCTCATATAGCGTATGAAGATTTCATTCCACAAGCTTTCTCTGAAGTGATAAATTGCCCTATCTTCATACGACAACTCGTTTACATAACTAATAGCTATGTCCATGAGGTTGAACGTAATTGGCCGACCATCAAACATGACGCCAACATAGTCTAAATCATACCAGAAATGAAGCGCTGGCTCCATTCGGTATAGAACTTCTTCTGCTTTGCGCCAATGCAAATCTTCTGGCTGGACATGCGGCTCAAAGATCTCTGGATGCGATTCATTTTCTAGTTTGCCAAAATAGCGTTGGATCACTCGCCAGTGAATGTTTTGACCAGCCATGACGGCGTGCGTGTCGGGATCAGCAATGAGTGTATCTACTAGAATTTCACCAAAATTCGGTTTGACCTGTTGTAGTTTGAAATATGCACTATAGAGTCGGATTTCGTTGTAATAATGGAGTAGTAGCGGCAATATCGTAATGACAATCCCTTTCATTCTGTCAATCGGCATCGGCAACATGACGATAATGCCAAGTTCTTTGAGGTGTGTTAAGTTGTGCCGTTTTTTATGCACGAACGCTTCAGTCACCCCGCCCCACTTTTTCTTGCTCAAACTGATTACTTCGAGATTTCTGGTTTCAAAATCTGATGGTTTCAGCTTTTTATATGACTCCAGAAATTTATTAAGCCATTCTCCTTCTTCTGCAAAACGCAGTGCTGCAAAAATTTCTTGGATTTTTTCACGCTTGATCATAGAATCGACAGATTTATAGCCGAGGTGTTTCATGACTTTCTTGGGAGGATTTGCTTTTAGAAGCTTTTTCGCAACACTGTTCTTGAGCACCCAAACTTTGCGCTCTATGTCCATTTTATCTACAAATGATTTCAGCTTTTTGACGACCGCCTGGACATCTTCTGGGTCATCAACACCCATGCTTTTAGCCAAGAAGGCATCGTGCTTTTTCACTAACTCAAGCAGCGCATGGTAGAGCTCTTTTCCTGTTGTGTCTTTCGGGTCAAGGCCCAACTCTTTTGCCTTCATGTGTACTTTGCCGCTGATTTCTGACGTTAAACGCAAGTCAGCACTCTGGTTTCCGCTGGCTTTTTCAAGCTGCTTCAGCGCGTGGGAAAACATTGGTTCTTTTGCATCTAATAGTTCTGAAATAAGTTTTGACATATCTGGTTATTGATTAAGCGCCCGGGTTTTTATTGCTGGCTAGAATCGTTCTGGCTTGTACCAGTCTGGAGCATTGTGAAGGTATTCACCCATCTCTTTCTCACTAAGGAGTCCTTCTTGAGCGCCAACATGCTGTACGACGTTCATAGAGTTAATAGGGGCCCATTGCAGTGCACCTTCTACACTTGCACCTTTGATGATAGCTGCAACAAATGCAGACGAAAATGCATCACCTGCTCCCGTTCGTTCGAGCGGCGGTGCTGGATCAGGGTATGGTGGCATCTTGAACCGATTTTCACCATCGCTCGCATAGGCTGCGGTAGGGCCATCTGTTACGACCACTACACTCGGACCAAGCTCGTGCAGTTTATTTATAAGATCGTGTATATCATCATAGTTGCCGCCTGTAACTAGAACGGCTTCCTCGCGGTTCACGAGCACAACATCGGTTTCGCGGTAGAGTCGTGCTAAACGTTCAGTTCCAGCTGCTATCTGGAACGTACCTGGCTGAAAAGCAAGCTTAACATCTGGGTTTTGCTCAAACCATTCGGCCATGTCGTCATGCATTTCCATAGCATTTTCACTAATCGAACTAAAGTAGACCCAGCGAGGTAGTTCTTTTTGTTTGAAGGACGGCCAGTGGTAGTCGTATTCTTCATGTTTGATAAGAATAGTCCGTTCTTCTTTGTACCAAAGGACGTAATGATAGTTGCTTTTGTTATCTGGATTGATCCTCACAAAGCGCGTATCAACGTCGTTTTTGTGAAGTGTACTAATCATGTCTCTACCGTGTGCGTCGCCACCAACATTACTAACAAGCGCGCTAGAAAGACCAAGTTTTGCAAAACTAACCGCAGCGTTCGGCGCATTTCCGACCGCTTCCTTAATGTCGGCATGATCAAACGGCAACTTAGAACCAAGCTCCATGGCGAGTATGTTTTTACCGTGCTCGTCTTTGTAGCCGAATGCCTGGTCGTCTTTTAGTTTAATAAATGCATCGGTTACTATATCGCCGACACTCATCACATCAATTTGACTCATATTTTATCTCCCACCTCATACTACTTATGTTTAGTCTAGCACAGCTTTATCGGTTGCCTGGAACGTATCTATCTTTTTCTCTACAACCTCTTGGACGGCGTCAATGACTTCATCCATCAATTTTACGACAGCGTACTGCGTCGGGTTGTCATTCAGTTGTTTGACGAGTGTTTCTCTGTACGCAACTCGCATATCAGAGTTAATGTTCACCTTACTTGCACCGATTTGAACTGCATCAACAAAATAATGCCCCGGCGTCCCGCTCCCGCCGTGTAGGCTAATATTGCATGAGAGAGCCTGTCTGATCTCCTTAAGTAGTTTTAAATCAAGCACTTTTGGCACTGGATATTTGCCGTGCAAGTTACCAATCGCCGCCGCATATGTATCAATCCCGGTTGCTTCGACGAAGGTTCTCGCAGCTTCCGGAGTACTAAATGTTTTCTTAATTTCATCATAATCGATTTTCTCGCTATGTAAATTAGAACTGCCGCCAAAATAGTGCGGTTCGCTCTCCACCATTGCACCAGTAAGTCGGGCATAGTCTACGACTTGTCTCGTTTCTGTAATAATTTCTTCTAGAGTCGCATTTTTTCGTGCTTGGCTTATGTCAATATGAATAAATTCAAAGCCGGCTTCAATACCTGCTATTGCTGCTGCAACCGTAGGACTGTGATCGAGGTTTACATACATTTCAACGCCATATTCTGCACTGTAATTATCAACCATATCACGAATGTTCTCGAGCCCCAGTGCTTCGACTTCGCCCTGACTGACCTCAACCATCACGGGGGCGTTTTTGGCTTTTGCAGCCCGAGCAATGGCAATGAGCGTATCCTGATTATCGATATTAAAAGCACCTAGTGCGTAACCCTCTTTACGGGCGCGGTGCATTGCTTGTCTCGCCCGTAGGCTGTTTTGTCTCATTTTTGTAAGCGTAAGCGGCATATAGACTCCATTGTAAAAGGTTTAGTATATTTAACCAAACCTTTCTTTGACTGTGTGATATGTTATTTAATTTCTAGGCGGGGGCGTCAAATACACTATGGGCAGCCATCATAATATGATGAACGGTAAGACCATATTTCTTGAACAGTTCCTCTGGCTTGCCAGATTCACCAAAACTATCTTGTACACCAATGCGCTTAAGCCTACCGGGGCACTCTTCACCCATCAACTCGGCAATTGCACCCCCCAAGCCTCCATTAACCTGCGCTTCTTCGAGCGTTACTACCGCTCGCGTTTTTTTGATGCTTTCAATGATTGTTTTGCGGTCGAGTGGCTTAATCGTTGGGCAGTGAATTACCTCAACATCGATGCCCTCTTTAAACAACTTCTCTGCAGCCACCAGTGCATTGTAGGTCATGGTGCCAGTTGAAATAAATGTAACGTCCTCGCCTCGCTCATACACATAGGCTTTGCCTATCTCAAAAGGCGTCTTATCAGTTGTTAGAATTGGCGTCGCCTCGCGAGTTATACGCATATAATTTGGACGGGCATCTTTTGCCATAGCCAGCGTAGCTCTCTCTGCCTCTAGGCTGTCACCTGGTGCGATCACCACCATATTTGGCATGGCGCGCATCAGGGCAATGTCTTCAAGCATCTGGTGTGTTGCACCGTCAGGTCCGGTATACAGACCCGTATGTGCACCAATTATTTTCACCGGCCGGTCATTGAGGGCTATAGTCGTCTTGATTTGTTCCCAATTACGACCAGGACTAAATGCAGCGTAGCTGCTCGCAAAAGGAATCTTGCCCATTGCCGCCATTCCAGATGCCACAGTCGCGAGGTTTTGTTCAGCCACTCCAATCTCTACAAAGCGATCAGGAAACGCGTCACGAAACAATGAAATTTGCGTAGAATCGGTCAGGTCTGCGCACAACGCAACCACCTGCTCATCCAGCTCTCCAGCTTTCTTTAGCCCACGACCAAAACCTTTTCTGTTTGGTTCTGTCTTGAGGTCTGTATGAATATCCGCGAGGAAAAGCTTTGTCATAATAATCTTTTTATTTCTTTCAGCAGTGGATCTTTTAGGCTCTTAGGAGCAAACATCATGAAATTATCTTCAAGCTGTGGGCGATTACCCTTAAGATCAAATACTTCGCCGCCAGCCTCTTCTAGTAACAATATACCAGGTAGCGCGTCAAATATGTTCATGCTGCCAGTTATGAGTAGTTCTGCGCTGCCAGAGGCAACTGCAGGGATATCGAAACTTGAGACGCCAAGCACTCTCACGGAAGAAATTTCATCAGCGACAGAAGCAAGTAATTGCGTGGCAGCGTTGTCGGAAGTCCCAACGGTAGCGTCAAAAAGCCCTACTGCTTGATCAAGCGATCGTTTCGAAACGCTCAATAGAGCTTTCTCCCCTGTCAAGAAATTATAATATTCTGAGACTCTGTTTTTTTCTACCGTAAACCATTCTTGTGTAAATGGTCGGATAATGATCGCGTACACTGCCACATCGTTTTCTAGGATGGCGAGCTGGAACCCGCAAATCGGCAGACCACGACGAAAATTATCTACACCATCCAACGGATCAATCATCCACTTGATACTGTTCGTTCCCCTGTCTTCTTCAGCTCCCTCGATAACTACAGTATCGCTAGGGTGTTCGCTGCGAATATTCTTGGTGCACATTTCTGTAATAGCCCTAATCGCCACCTGGGGGTCTCGTTCGCTTGATTCTGGAGTCGTGTGGTGAGTTTGTCGAAAAATGTCGGTAATCAGTGACGATGCAGTGCTTGCAATGTAGCGAACTGTCTGTTTACGTGCGTTCATCTCTTCACTATTCATGCTCGCTCCTAATTCTTCCTTTAAGTGTGCGCAATTCTTTAAGCGCCTCTCTGGCTTGTTCGTGATTCGGTGGAGCTCCGTGCCAATGGAAGTCATATTCCATGAAATCAACTCCCTTACCAGGAATTGTGTGAGCGATCAGCATTACCGGCTTTTCAACGATTGCCTTCGCCATTGCGCAAGCATCAATGATCGCCTCTATGTTGTGGCCGTCTACGTCTATCACATGCCATCCAAAAGCTTCCCATTTGGCCTTGAGGTCTTCAAGCGGCATTACGACCTCTGTCGGACCGTCAATTTGGATATTGTTTCTGTCGATGATTCCGATCAGGTTATTGAGCTTTTCTTTGCCAGCAAACATAGCTGCTTCCCATACATTTCCTTCATTCAATTCCCCGTCACCCATAATTACATAGACCCATCTATGCAGTTGTTTATTTATGCGGAGTGCCAGCGCCATACCGGCTGCTTGGCTTAGGCCAGAGCCTAGTGGGCCACTGGTATTTTCTAGTCCAGGCAAGCGATTCCGCTCTGGGTGGCCTTGTAATCTTGAGCCGAACTGGCGCAAGGTCATAAGCTCCTTTTTGGGAAAATAGCCGGCCTCTGCCATGGTTGCGTACTGGACAGGAACACAGTGGCCATTGCTCAGAAGCAATATATCTCTCTCTTCCCATGTTGGGTCCTTAGGATCCAGCTTCAAAACATCAAAGTACAGCGCAGTAAAAATGTCAGTCAGGCCAAGAGGGCCGGCACTATGACCGCTGCCAGCGTGTTCAAGCATCTTTATGATGTCTTGACGGATGCCAATCGCAAGCTCATCTAGTTGTTCTAGGCTATATTTTTGTCTCATTCTGCTTATGTACTATACCAGCATCTTCACCCTCTATGAACATTGACTTTTTTAACTGTTTTTGCTATAATATATAATAATGACCTCACCTGATGTGCGCGGTAATGCATTCGCTGTTGCTGAAGATGTTGCCCATATGTACAGTCACCAGATACACCCCTACAATTTGCTGCAATCCAGCCCTTCTTCTATTGGTAGTCTTCTAACAGCCCACGCTACTATGCTACTCGATGAACAGACGCTAACTCACACTCATGTTGATCATGGCTATAGCGCGGCTACGGCCTTGGGGAGCTACCTGCAAGACGTAGCCGATGAAGTCAGTCAACCGTACTCACGCAAAAAAGCTGTGAGTGACTATGGAGATGTTTGCTCCATGGTTGAGCCATACCTGTTGAAGAGCATCGATGATATACGACACGAAAGACACAACGAGCGCCGTTCCGACGCGACCATAATAGTAGCTGATGACGAGCCGGTTGGAATAGTGAAAAACCAAGGGAACCGCTTGCTATGTGCCGTGCGACCACACGCAAAATTTTTACTTGGCGAGGCGGGAATATATTTTCCGTATGAGCAGCGTACCAAAAAGACAAAAATGGAGGGGGTACGCGTAGCCGAAATAGCTGATCTCGAGCCCGTGCCAGCCAGAGTTAGTGTATTCGGAGCTGACGAGCAAGATAGAGCTGCATACGAGCCACACAAATTTTACGGAAGCAGAGGATCGAACTACGCTAAAGTTTGGAAACGTATAAGACGATACTCGAGTCAAGTACAAACGACCAGTCTAAATGATATCCGTCGCCAAATTGACGAAATATACGATAATCTCTAGCTAATTAACGAAGTTTTGCTATTTCAGAAAGACGCCAGTAGGCAGCAGCAGGATCTTCTGTGCGTTGAATAAATCCACCAGTATTTAAAACTTCGACACCGCCACTAATAAGTTCTGCGGCATTATCTTCAGAAATACCACCATCCCAGCCAATTTCAATTTCTGCATTGCGCTGCTTGATGTCAGCAACTTTATCTAGTAGCTCTAGGTTTACATCGCCGCCAAAATGGCCAAGATTACCCGAGAAAATGAGCGCGTGATCTATGAGTGACAGGGTGTCACTTATCACATCTATAGATGTTTCCTGGAGGAGCGCGATACCTACTTGGATATCTTTATTGTGTAGTACGGCTGCGAATTGCCGTAAGTCACACTTCGATTCTGCGTGCACAATCACGAGTGACGGATTCAGTCGCAAGATGTCGTCCATATAAAGATCTGGTCGCATATACATGAGGTGCAAATCTATCTGCGTGTCTTCGGGCACCCATGCTTCTTTAAGGTTGATAGACGCGTTCTTGGTAAATAATCCGTCCATAAAATCTAGGTGGATACGCTTTGCAAATGGCGTGACTTTCTCAAGTTGCGCTCTGTACGTATGGGTGTCTTCTGCGGTAACGGTTGGGACGATGACGGCCATGTCTACATAAAACCTTAGGTTAGATTATCAAGCTGATGCAACCTGCGAACAAACCGAGGCGCCTTGGCAAATGGTGTACTCAGCCAGGTTTCTACAAGTACGTTGGTTTCATCTTTTTCTAATATATTGGCTGGTAAACACATGACGTTGCTATTGTCGTCGTTGCGTGAAGAGCGCGCTGACGCTCGATCATAGACCAGTGCCGAACGGATTCCATTGAAGCGATTGGCAGCCATGCACATACCCTGCCCGCTGCCGCAGATTAAAATCCCACGCGGATCGGGATCATCACTTGTGAGCACTTCACTAACTACTTTGTGCGCAAAGACCGGGAAATCGTCATCTGGATCAAGCCGTTGATCACCTTCATCAACCACATCATACCCTGCCCGTTGTAAGTACGAGATAAGCGAGTTGCGCAAATGGAATCCATTGTGGTCTGCACCGACAAATATCTTCATGTAGCCCTTCTTTAAGACTCGTTCTTTAGGAGTTTTGCAGTGTCAGCGACCACTTCTACAAGTCGATTACTGTAGCCCCATTCATTGTCATACCAAGCGATGATTTTGACCATGTTGCCGGCAACAACCTTAGTCAAACTAAGATCAACCGTCGAAGAATGGCTATCGCCGATAAAATCACTAGACACAAGCGGCTCATCAGTAACCGCAAGAATTCCCTGGTAGTAAGGCTGTTTTGCTGCATCACGGAACGCGTCGTTAACTTCATCAACCGTCACATTACGCTTCAGTAAAAAGGTAAAGTCACTCAAGGATACAACAGAGGTGGGGACACGCACAGCCATGCCATCAAAAATGCCGTCAAACTGTGGCAAGACTTCTTTGGTTGCAATTGCAGCACCAGTTGCAGTTGGTACAATATTTTGTGCAGCAGCTCTTGCCCTGCGCAAGTCGCTGTGAGGCGCGTCTTGTAGACGCTGGTCAGCTGTGTAGCTATGGATTGTCGTCATCATGGCCTTTTCAACACCAAACGCTGCATCCATAACAGACGCAGGTGGGACGATGCAGTTTGTTGTGCACGAGCCATTGCTCATTATCTCGTTAGCCTTTTCAATGACTTCGTCATTCACTCCCAAGATAATCGTCGAGGCACCCTCGCCCTTTGCAGGAGCAGAGATAACCACCTTTTTAGCACCTGCTTCAATATGCGCACGCGCCTTAGCAGGCTCGACAAAAAAGCCTGTCGATTCGATCACGACGTCAATATCGTGCTCTTTCCAAGGCAAAGCAGCAGGATCACGCTCAGATAATACGATGATGTGCTTACCATCTACGATAATTCCAGTCTCATCAGCCGACACCTCATGCTGATATTTGCCATAGTTGCTGTCGTATTTCAGCAGATGCGCGAGCGTTTTGGTATCAGTTAAATCATTGATGGCAGCAACCTCAATGTCTGATCGTTCAAAGGCAATCTTAAATGCATTACGCCCAATACGCCCAAATCCATTAATCGCAATTTTTGACTTCATGTATCTTTTCCCTCTTTTTTAAGCATTAGCATTCCTAGTAGCTATTGTACTTGAGACGGGGAGTGATACGCAACTTGCCTTTGCTTACAATAAGTTGTGTGTGCGTATGTACTTAAGGCCTTCTATCCATACAGGGTGATCGTAGCGCTCAATAGCCCCTTCAGGCGACATCCACTGATGAGCACTATGTTCATAGCTGAGCTGCAGGGGTTTATCGCTGGTAATGACCCCTACAAAGAGGAATCGAGTAGTGCTCTGGTTGTCATACCAATCAGTACTTGCATACAGCAGACGCATATCTTGCTCGCTCAGCTTTAAGCCGATCTCTTCCTCGATCTCCCGAAGAACTGCCTGCAATGGGTTTTCGCCAGGATCAATGCCGCCTCCAGGGAAATCAAACCTCCCGGGTCGCGTTACGTCAGTTGCTGATCGCGTGAGTATCAACACTTCGCCGCTTTCGTTAAACAAAGCAACTTTGGCTACTTGCTTAGTATTCGCCATTGATTAACCCTTGAAACGAGCGATGCATTCTTCGATTATTTTCTTTGCATCATCAATATCTCCCCAACCCATTACATTGGTACTGCCTGGTTTTTTAAGATCTTTGTAATGGGTAAAGTGGTGTGCAATCTGTTCTTTCCAGCGTTCACCTAGATCATCAAGTGAAGTGGTTCGGTCGCCAGTGCTGCGGTCGTCAGCAGGGACGACAACTACCTTGTGATCCATTTCTCCGTCATCCTCAAAATTCATAACACCGATTATTTTTGCCTCAAGCCAGATGCCGGTCGGTAGCGGCTCATTCGTCACGATAAGTGTGTCGAGCTCATCGCCATCCTCATCGAGTGTTTGCGGAATAAATCCGTAATTGCAGGGTTTTGCAAAAATAGCTGGCTCCACGCGGTCTAACATGAAGACTGCTCGCTCTCTGTCCCATTCGATTTTATGCGACGACCCTTTTGGTATTTCTACGACTGTATTGATAAACCCTTTATCCACGTCACCTGGATGCAATACTTTATTAAAATCTGCCATATGAATTATCTCCTGTTTCGGTATAAAACTATACCGCAGATGGACGATTGTAGAAACCTGTTTTCTTGTACTTCAAAGGTTCAGCGTGGCGAATATGCGATTAAGTGTGTAATTATATGTACGATGAAAGCGTCACTTGTAAAAATCGAAACTCTAGCGCATCAAACAAACACGTTTTGGCTACAACCCGAAGTACCCCTGAAGTATCTACCTGGCCAGTTCGTAGAAGTACGGCTCATCGGAGCGACTACTAAAAACCTAGCAGCCAAAGATCGCAAACGCTGGTTTACACTTTCTTCGTCGCCAACCGAAGAATTGATCGCAATTACCACCAAATACAACGCTAAAAGTAGCCTGTTCAAGACTCATTTATGGGAGCTGACTGTGGGTAGTAAAGTCGAGATATCCCAACCTATGGGTGATTTTGTACTCCCTCGAAACCCAAAAAAGCAACTTCTTTTTGTAGCTGGTGGCATCGGTATTACACCAATGCGCAGCATGATTACCTGGCTGAAAGACACTGCTCAGCAAAGACACATAACTTGCATCTACGCAGTTCGCGGTCACGATCACGCAATTTTTAAAGATTTGTTGGAGTCATACTGCGCTGACGTTACATTATTAAATGCAGACGAGGGCAGCCACCTGACGTCAGGCATCATTTCAGAAAAAATCGCTACCATGAACCAACCAACAATCTATATCTCTGGACCAGAAACAATGGTTGCTGAGATGGTCACTGAACTAGGCGCTACCCACGACCAACGCAGAGTACTTACTGATTATTTCCCCGGCTACGAGAAATTCTAAGACTTGGAATCAGCTTTATCGCGTGAAACCACTACTCCCATTACTTGCTCGTAGATCTGTAGATGCGTGCCTGGCACACCATGCATGATGCTTCCATAGGCTTCGTCCATGGCCTTATTAATGGCTTTTACTACGTCTTCCCCTTTTTGGGTAGCAATTGCGTAACGATTACGTCTGTCTTTCTTAAGCGTCTTTTGTCGAACGAGTCGCTTGACGAGCAGACTATCGAGGAGAGCCGTAACCTGTGGTAATGTGACTCCGAGCTCGGCTGCGAGATTTGTCATGCGCAAACCTTCCTTAGGTCCAACAGCAATAATAGAAAGCAGCAGCCACTCAGTAAAGGTTACTTCACCCTGTTCTCTCACTATTTTATTGGTTATCTGTCGCAAAACACGATCTGCTTTAATCGTTAAAAGAAAAGAATCGAATGAAGTTGCTTTTTTAACACTCATGTACAGTATTCTATCATCTATAGCAAATCAAAACAGTGATTAGGCTTGATGCGGTTCTAGATATTTTCTGATCATCAGTGCTGCCGTCGCACCCTCACCAGTTGCGCTGGCTATCTGCATAGTTGCGCCACTGCGAACATCTCCAGCTGCGAACACACCGCTCATGGTTGTCTGGAGGCCAATATCTGTCTTTACCATGCCGATTTCATCGAGCTCTACATCTGTGCCTTTTAAAAACCTGGTGTTCGGCTTTAGCCCGATAAAAATAAATATCCCGTCTGTTTTAAAGGTGACGTCCTTATTTTCTAGGGTATTGGTAGCTTCGACAGACGTCACCTTGTTGTTTTCGCCAACAATTTCTTTGGTTGCAACATTAAAGTGAACAGTAATCTTGTCTTTGTGCTTTTCCAGCTCGTGCTGCAGGACTTCAGATGCCCGAAAGCTATCACCACGAACCACCAAATCAATATGTGATGCAAATTTTGTTAAAAAGATCGCTTCTTGAACTGCAGAGTTGCCGCCACCAACCACCACTAGCCGTTTTTCTCTATAAAACGCACCGTCACAGGTTGCGCAATAATGAACCCCGCGGGCGTAGTACTCTTTTTCGCCAGTAATGCCTAATTTTTTATAATCACTACCAGTCGCGATTAAGACTGATTTAGCCTTAATATCGCCGTCGGTTGTTTCCAAAACTTTTATGCCATCTTCTTCTTTAATACTTAAAACTTCACCCAGTCGAATGTCAGCTCCGAATCTCTCAGCTTGCAAGCGCAAATTTTCTGATAAATCCAAGCCTGACAACCCTTTTGGAAAGCCAGGATAGTTGTCTACCCAGTCAGTGACTGCGGCTAATCCGCCGATAATACCTTTCTCGAAAAGCACAGTGTCGATATCTTCTCTGGTGGTATAAATCGCTGCTGCCATTGCTGCTGGGCCAGCACCTATCATCACTACATCGTGTATTTTGGTATCTGACTCCATATTCTTCTCTCGCAATCCGTCTTAAATATTTTTTACTTACACTAGTCTAGCACTACTGTTGTTCGTCATCATCCTGTAGCCCAGCGGAACGTTCACGCATTTGTTGTTTAAGAGCATTTATAGAAACGTCGTCTGCGTTGCGTTTCATCCGTAGTTTCGGACCTAGTTCTGTACCAGAATCCAGCGGCAGATCAACTGGATGAGTTGGTCGCCCGATATGATCAGTGCCTTCACCCGCCCAATCTCTCACGCGTCTACCGTATGTCATACTAGCTGACTGCTGGTGCGAGCTGTGATAAGTTGTAACCAACGACGACTTCTCTTGAGTCGTCTTCTTTTGTTACGACAGTAATCGGAACAGTGAGTTGTCCAGACAGCTCATATGCCTCTTGCTGGCGAGCTGGATCGTTATCGAGATTAACTTCTTCGTAGTTGAGCCCTTTGCTGCCGAGCCACTTTTTGACCATTGAGCAATAGCCGCAGGTGTTAGTTGTGAAGATGGTGATGTTCTTTGGCATTGTCATCCCTCCAAGAATGTATGTTTTAGTGTTACCAATGTCCATTATATAGCGTCATAGTGCTAACGCAAAGCGCTATATGTTGTGTTTATAACCCTTTTTTGGTTATTTTACTGTTCTACGGCTACAAGCTCAATATCGAACACTAACGGACCAAGTGGACTATCGGTGCTACCGTTCACATAACCGTCTGGGGCGACCCCATAAGCCTTTTCTGCGGGAATAATCAAGCGACGAGTGCCGCCAACTTTCATTCCGGGTACACCTTCAGTCCAGCCGGCGATGACTTGATCAAGGCCAAATGGGATCGGCTCACCAATATCTTTTGAACTTTGGAATATTTCTCCACTATTCGCATAGGCACCCGTGTAATGTGCTGTGACGGTTGCACCCTCACTTACAACATCCCCTTCACCCTCAACCAAATCGATTGTTTGTAGCTCATTAACCGCGTTAACTGGCTCATAACCTTGTAGATTAGTTCCTTGAAGCATATCTTCCCTTTCGTTAAGTTCGTTTTGCAGAGATTCTTCGGTGCTAGTGGTTTGGGCCACATCATCCTGACTGTCTTGGCCGATATCAATAAACACCATTACACTCAAGGCAACCGACGTCACCAAAAATAGTAAGGCTACCAAAAAAATCATTGTTCGCTTCGTTCTCGACATGCACCCTCCAACTTTGTTTTGTTAATCCACAGTATACCTTAGCCATGTCCGAACGACCAGTCAGTATTCTGCAATTAATGGACGATTTTTACCCATAGTTTCCGAAGCACAAAACTAATCAGTATATAGAGCCCAATAAATGCCCCGAGCGGCGCGCCGAAACCAATAACTATGAAGCCGATAACTAAGCCGATACACCATAGTGCGATCAGTTTAACTACTGAACTGTGACGTAACCACTCAAATATGAGGAAGTAGTATGGGAACGCGATAATCACCAAGAATGTGCTCGACAATAAACCGAAAATAATCGTAAGCGCTAATGGCTCCCAGAATGGATCCGACAGAGCGAGTGGCACGAGTGCGACAACGGTTGTGATCGATGTAGCAAGCAGTGGCCGGAAGCGTAATTTTGTAGCCTCAGAGATTGCGTGATAGCGATTTTTACCAGCCCGCATCTCTTGGTTCGCATAATCGGTCAGCATGATAGTGTTATTAACCGCAATACCGATCAGTCCAATCAAACCTACTTGTACAAAAAAACTAAATGGATTGTCAGTTAAATACAGACCGAGAAAGACACCGAACAAACTAAACGGAATGGCGATAAATATCAAGAGCGGCTGAACAAACGACTTAAATTGCACCATCAACAATATATACATCAGAAGTAATGCAACTGGAAATGCAATTGATAACGATGCGAAAGAATCAGCATTGTCAGACTCTTGACCGAAGTCAAAACGTATATCGTCGCGAGAGATATTACGCTGGGTTAGATACCCATCTGTAAAAGTGCGCTGCACCTGATTTTGTGTGGCGCTTACCAGCGCAGATGTGTCGTCTGAATCAAATGCCGCTTGAACTTCGATAAAACGTTTTCCGTCATCCCTGGCTACTGCGGCTACATTCGTTACACGAGTATCGGAAATTTTAGCGACTTCACCATTACTCAGCGTAACGTCAGCTCCTGACAGCTCCTCACTTACTTCTTGTGCAAACGGTAAAGATGCGTCGAGGGTTTCGCCGTAAACTTGCATCTTGAAAGGATATTGTTCTGCTGGTGGACCGGCGTCTATCTGAATGAAGCGTACTGACGCCTGGCTATTTTCAACAGCTGCATTCACCGCTTCTTGCAAAGAAGACAGTATGTCTGGCGATGTCGCATCCCTACTTTCAATGGAGGTAAGCTCGATCAATGCATCAGCTGAGCGCTCATTTGATTGTGATGTTCGGCCAAAAGCTACTCGCTTGATATACTCACCAGCTTCTTCATTAATAGCCGCATTTACTTGATCGGTGCGTTCCTCGGCTTCTGTAATTGTTGTCCCGGGGGCAAAAGAAATACTATAGGCTATCTGCTCACTATCTTTAGTGGGCGGGAAGATATTAAACGATATGAGTGAGGATACATATCCCGCACCGCCAACAAACAACAGGCTAATCACCATGGCAACGACTGCGAATTTGTAGGCTTTTTTCTTATTTTTTGTAAAAAGAAGTGGCAATCGAGATAGCCGCTCGCTCAAAAATGACTCTATCTTTGCAATTAGGTTTAGCGAATGCAAAAATCCAAATTTTCTTCTGCTAAAAAGAACGTATTTAGAAAGAACCGGGATAATACTAAGCGACAGCACCAGAGATGTAAGGAGTGCAATAATAACCGTAATTGGCAACAGTCGTATAAATTCACCCAAGATACCTCCGACAAACACCAACGGCAAAAAGACAAGCACGGTTGTGAGCGTCCCTGCTACGCTTGCACCAGCCACTCGCTTAATAGCCTCCAGCACCGCGTCACGTTTTTTCTTGCGTGACGACCTAGCTGCATCGATTGCCTCCACAACAATCGTGGCATCATCAACGAAAAGTCCGAGCGACAGTACCAGTCCAAACAACGTTATCGTATTAAGTGTAAGACCTAGAATCCATAGTAGCAACACGACGGTAGCCATCACGGAAACCATGAAAAGCGATGTTACTATTGAAGCTCGCCAAGAAATTAATAACAAACTTACTAAAGATACAGCAATCAAACCGGTTAGTAAGTTCTCCTCGAGCGAATCGATCTGAGAACTTACGCTATCGGCAAAGTCAGCCGAACGCGTAACTGCAAAATCACCTTCAAAGCCGGACAAATCCAATCCATCAATTGTCGCCTGCGTGACACCAGAAAGCTCTAGGACGTCGATCTCGTCAGATTTATTTACCCCGATTGTAATGGCCGGATAGAACACCAGCTCTCCGTCTTCTTCGACTGCAGTTCTACTAAAAGATGTCTGTCGTTGAAGTGTATCGCCAGAAGCAGGATTTTCAACTGATGTCACTAGAGGCTGCACGCTAACCCCTGTTATTTCGTCGTTTTTATCTATTTGGTCTGCTACGTATGTTGCGACATTCTCAAGTGCAGCAGGGCTTGACTGGTCCCTACCATACACCGACAATAACAGATCATACTCATTCAAAAATTTAGCTGGCTCAATGCTCTGATAAGCAATCGACGCTTCTTCTGGAAGTGAGCTAGTAGTCTGCTCTACTGCTCTGCTGATTCTTGTTACTCCCTGTTCTGCAGTGGTGTTTTCGTCAAAGAAGACAACAAGGCGATAGACGTTGTCATTAGCTACGGACTGGACCTTATCAACCCCATCAAGTGGGGCGATAATTTCATACAATGGCTGTACGACATCTGCATCAATTCGCTCAGCATCATCGATAAAATACTGGCCACTAACAATCGCTAATGGGAATTGAACTGGCGGGAATCCTTCCTTTTGAATAGTGGATGTATAAACATAGGCACCTCCAACTAAAAGTCCCACAAACAGTAATAGCGACCAGCGAGCGCGTGTGAAAAAGAATCGGGTAAAGTTTTGTAAAATGCTGAGTCTTTTGGGTGATTTTTTAGTCATACTATCGTTACCTATTCCTCTATAATGTGCTTGATAATTTTACTCGGATATTTCGTAGGCTTTTAATCTCTTTTTTGCAGCTTCCGTATGTCCAGCCTGCAGCAACAACAGTTGTGCGTAGATGCCGTTAGTTTTCGCTAATGTAGTTGGTGTTCCAGCTTCGTCAACTTTACCATTATTAAGGGTAACGATCGTATCAACGTTCTTAATCGTGCTCAACCTATGTGCAATTATCAGTGTTGTCCTACCTTCCATGAGTCGCTCAAGTGCGCCCTGGACCATAGCTTCACTCTTACTATCGAGACTACTTGTAGCTTCGTCTAGCAGGAGTATCGGCGCGTCTTTAAGGACTGCCCTGGCAATCGCTATACGCTGTTTCTGGCCGCCTGATAAGCGTAAGCCTCTTTCGCCGATTTCAGTATCGTAACCATGTTCAAATTTTTGAATAAATTCGTGCGCATTTGCGGCTTTTGCGGCTTTGGTAATCTCCTTTTGGCTTGCTCCTGGCTTTGCATACGCTATATTTTCCTTGATCGTTCCACTAAAGAGGGCGGCGTCCTGAAAAACTGCACCAATCTGTCTTCGTAGTGACTGCTGGGTAACTTCAGCAATATCCTGACCATCGATACTTATCACTCCCGATTCTGGCTCATACAATCGCATCAACAAATTAGTGATAGTCGTCTTGCCTTCACCGCTTTCGCCGACGAGAGCTAGTTTTGAACCAGGAGTGACAACAATGTTTATATTTTGCAGGACTGGTTGATGCTGGTCGTAACTAAAGCTCACATTTTCAAATGCCACTTTGCCTTTAGTTACTTTGAGCTTGCCGGCACCGGAGGCATCTATAATTTGAGGCTGTATATCCATGATTTCAAAGTAATCCTTGCTATCAGAAATTGCTCGCTGCATGTTCTCTATTAAGAAACTAATAGTAAAAATCGGAATTCGAATCTGTTGAGATAGCAATATCAGCGCAACCGCAACACCGGGGGTGTATAATCCAGAAGCCGCTTGAAGAAAAATAAACGAATACACGGCCAAAAAAATCAAGTTCAGTACTAGCCGACGACGCACATCGCGAACATGCCAATAACGAGATTGCGGCTTGTTGGTTTGTACCACTTTTTGCATGTGTTTGCGGAAGAAGATCAGCTCACTCTTTTCCTGAATATAGCTTTTTACGACTTTTATCTGATTAATCGATTCCGCAAAACGCCCACTTGCTATATCTATATGTACATTTTTCTTTGATTGATATTCTTGCCACTTGTTACTAGAGCGAACTGTCAAAAAAATATAAATTGGGTAAAGAGAAAATAAAAGTAACGCGACTTGCCAACTGTAATAAGCAACTAGCGCCAGCGAAAAAACGGTCGTTAGTATGAACTGCAGAAAGCTATTACTCATCATCTGCACAAAATTCGTTATTTGTGTAATGGACCGGTTCAGGCGATTAATTATTTTGCCACTCAGCTCAGTGTCATAGAACTTTTGTGGCAACGTCAGCAAATGCTCGTAATAGCGCATGCTAAGCAACTTGTTGAGTTTTGCAGCCATCTGATCTCCCCAGTAGCCACCAAGATTGTTCATAAATGTGTTGGCAATATCTAATAAGAATATTCCAAAAGCAAGCGTCAATAGATATCTCGTGTCGGCCTCTGTCCCTAACTGGATTTCGTCAATAGCGCGACCACTCAATACAGGGAGCAATAACTGGCTCAGGCTCACTACGACCGTGATAAAACTGATCCCAACGTAATACTTCTTGAGCTCGGTTGCTGAGCGCAAAATCTTGAATATGTGTCTCATTTACTTCCGATTGTATAGCAATGCTCGGCTCAGGGCCAGAGGTATGGCTACCAGCCGCCTCCGCCTCCGCCTCCTCCGCCTCCGCCAGAGAAACCGCCACCACCCGAAAAACCGGAGCTTCCTGAACTACTCGGCGCAGAAAAACTCGAATTGAGCGCAGCAACGCTACCGCCTAGGCTCGAGGCCAGATGGCCCGCACTAAACGCACGTATAGAATTTCCGCTATACCAATCTGGAGACTCGCTATAAATATTTTCAAACTGCTTAGCCCATGACTTTTCTACACCGAGTGCAACCGCGAAAGGCAACAATTTTTCAAATAAATCAACTGTTTTACTAGGGGCCGCGTACGGGCGATCGACGCTCTGCATCATCTTCAACCGTTCTTTTTCAGCCGTATTTAGATACAACTTAAGCCCCATGATTTTTTCATAGACCTCAACACCTGCATGACTTCGTCGTTTCATGAAAGGGAGCACCAGGGCAATGCTCACTATCACAATAATTCTACCTAACACAAACCCCCACCCACCCTGGAAAATTAGCAAACTTATGAAGACGACAACTAAAATCGCGATTAGTGTTCCTATAACTCTTTTGGGCGATTCCTCAATGAACCCGTGCTCTTTCGTGAGACTATCGGTTAAGTTATTTTGCGAGGACTGTAGTGTTGCGTAGAGCGTCGACTGTTTTGAATCACCAACTGTAAAGGTATCGCCTTTTTTTAACCCTCCAAACATTGCACCGAGTAGCGCATTTTCGTGCTTTTTTAAACTTCCTGTATCTTGTTGTAACAACTCCAGGGTGAAGGCGCGTTTCGTAAACAAACCTAGCGTCTTTGTCGTTTTGTCATAAATTTTTATATACCCTCTTACAGCAAGGTCAATTATCGTGGCCGTCAAGTCTCTACCGTCTAACTTGTAATCTGCCAGTAGCCCAACTTCTGCAGGTGATAAACCTTCAGGAGGATCGTACTCTGGAACAATTACGCCCCTTCCCGCATGATCTTTGCCATAACGTCGCCACTTCATGTACACATACAGTGCCCCGGCCACCCCCATGAACAGCCCAAATAATTGGAAAGCATTGTCGTGAAGCCAGTCATAAAATGTTCTCTGCTGAAACGTGCCAGGAATTTGAGCTATCACAATAGTCAGCGTTTCGTTGCTTCCAAGAGTTCGAGTTGTTTCTACTTTATAGCTGCCGTCGTCGAAACGTATTGAACACTCGTCTCCACTTAAACCAAATGAACCAGCAAAACATCTAGGCTCCGGCGCGTCTGGGGGCGAAGGCGAGCTGTTGGGCAGAATAATCTCAGCACGTGTTTGCTTAAACGTCTGAGTCCAGCCGTCGCCATTGATATCCCAATAAAATTCACTGTAGCCATCATAAAATCTAATAATATTCTGGACTTCGTAAAGAATTTCATAGTTATGATCACCGGTAATTGTTACATCAGGATTACCGATTTTGAGCACAAGATTGTCGTTGGAATCATATGTGGTATAAGCTTCCGGCTTGTCGTCTCGCATAACAGCTAAAATCTTTAGCTTCATCGGTTCGTTCTGATACGAGGTAGGTAACGAACGTAAAATTCCCCTGTTTTGCGCCGAAAATGTCAGATCGATTTTTTCAGTTACTTGCATCCTACCGCCAGGAATATCATTAAATAGCTCGTATCGACCAGCAAATTCATTAATAACAAAGTCATTAACTGTTTGCGCTCGGACGTTCAGTGGCGACATCAGAAAAAGTAATGCCGTAGTTACGGCACAGAATAATAAGATTCTTTTTTTCATTACAGCCTGATTGCGCCGAACGCCTGGGCAGCCTTATTTGCAACGTTATCCAATAACGAATTTACTTCTTCGGATTTCATTGTTTTGTCATACGAGGCAATCGTCAGGCGAAATGCAACATGCTGATCATTGCCCTTTTGGTAAATATCAATTGGCTCTAAGCGATGAATTGTATTTTTTGGCGGATTTAAGTTGTCCTGCAGGAACTGCGCGAGCTCTCCATAGGGCATTTGACTGTCAACTTTCATAGAAATATCTTGTTGCACGCTTGGAAACCGCGATAACGGCTGATAATGTGAGAGCTTTTGTAGGAGGAGGAGTCCGGAGATATCTAGCTCAAAGCCAGCTGTGTTTATAGGAAGTTTTAGTTGTTTTCTAGTGTCTGGAGAAAACTCACCTACAAAGCCGACTTGCCGTCCATCTACTTTTATCGAAGCTGTTCGGGTATGATCAAATGGAGCCAGAGTCAGCTGTGCTTCATCCGCTTGTGATTCATGATCGATCTTTTCATATGTCACAAGAATCGCACCAAGTGATTCGAGTAGATGGGCGACGTAAGCACGAGCTGAGTAGAAGGCCGGTTGCGTAGTCTCGCATACTACAACAGATGCAATCCTCTCTTCTTCTTTTGGCAAACTCGTCTCTTCAATGTGGCCTTTTATGTGTACTTTCCCTATTTCATATACAGCAAAAGCTTTATGGCTGGTTTTTACGTTTGCGTGAACTTTATCGAGTAGGCTCGGCAACAGACTAAGTCTGTAATACTGAAGATCTGGACTCAAAGCATTGCCGAGTTTAAAGGCTTTTTCTTTGTCCTGCCCGACGGCTTCTAGTAGTTTGCCGTGTAGAAAACTATAGCTAAGAAGTTCGTTTGCCCCTGATGCGCTCATGACATCTCTAATCTGGGTTTTCAGCTCAAGGAGCTGATTTCGCCTGATTGGAGCAATCGGTCGTTTCGGGAGCTCAATCGGCAACTTATCGAAACCAATTAGTCTACCAATTTCTTCGACGATATCCTCTGCAATTTCGATGTCTGTACGCCAAAACGGTGGACCAACATGTAATACATCACCATGCACCTCCACTGCGAACTCGACGTTTTTGAGCCGGTTGGCCATTTCTTCTGCACTGCGCTCTATTCCCAATCGAGATCGAATAAAACTAGCATTTACTTGCACGCTGTCTGGCTGTTTCACTTCCCCATGTTCATCAAGGACATCACTTGCAACTACTCCACCAGCAAGGCTCAGAACCATCGCCACTGCTTCTTCTAGTACTGTGTCATTCTGCAGAGGAGACTGACCCTTGTTAAATCTAGAAACAGCATCCGTGAATAAACCATGCGTCATGCTGGTTTTACGAACCGCGTACATGTTGAAGTTTGCACATTCAATTATTATGTTCTTGGTATTTTGATCTACTTCCGTTTCAGCGCCACCCATAACCCCACCCACTCCGATTACCTCTTTGTCAGTGGCAATCATAATGTCGCTACCGTTCGGTTGCATAGTTTTGCCGTTGAGTAGTTTGACTGATTCTCTATCTTTGCCCATTCTAGCAATCAAAACTGCACCCTCACCATCAGATCTTTTTGCAACTTTATCGTAGTCGTAAGCATGCAAGGGCTGGCCTGTTAGTACCATTAGATAGTTCGTAATATCAACAAGGTTGTTGATCGGCTTGATCCCGACGCGACTCAAATATGACTGAATTGTCACTGGACTTCGACGCACATCAACTCCTGCAATAGCGACACCCAAGAAACGTGGCACTAGATCAGGAATCTCGTTTTTTATAACAAGTGGCAATGTAGTGTCGCTAGGTTTAATTCTGTCCAGCGGGTTCAGATACCAATCGGGGCTGACAAATGGCTTATTAAGGATTCCAGCTATCTCTCTAGCGACACCAAGTATGCCAAAGCAATCCGGCCGATGTGTGAACATCTTATTTTCTATGTCTATTATGTAATCATCTAGTTGATATACGAACGCGAACATGGCGCCTGGATCAGCTGCAATATCGATTTCTAAAATTCCCTCGTGTTCATCGCCAATCGCCAATTCTTTGGCGCTTGCGAGCATACCATTACTAATGACTCCGCGCAGTTCACGCGCCTCTAATACAAACGGATCTTTATCAGCAGTGGCTGGAACTGTCGACCCTGGTGGCAACCATGCCACCGTCAAACCTTCACGCACATTCGTCGCACCGCAGACAACCTGCACAAGACCCTGATCGTTACGCTCAACCTTGTCGACTACTTTGCCATCATCGATCCAACACACACTCAATTTGTCAGCGTTCGGATGTTTCTCGCATTTTACGACCTTAGCTATAACGACCTCTTCATAGACGTCACCAAGATGTATCACTTCCTCGACAGCGCCCAGCTGCTCGCCAATTTTCGTCACCAATTCGTCAACTGAAACGTCAACATCAGTAAACTGCTTGATCCAATTTAAACTAACTTTCATATCTTTAGCTCCGATAACTTCGCTTTAACAGCGTTGGCAATGAGAATATGCCCTTCGTCGTTTGGGTGCAATCCATCGCTCAAAAGATTTTTCCCAGCCTGAAGTTCCGCAATAAACTGATCGTGAATTGGAACAAAAAACAATTCAGACTGTTCGGCGCACTGTTTTAAAGTGTCCTCAAAAAGATTTATTCTTTCGTTTTTCCATTGTTTGCCACTGCTACTAAACTTCCATGGATCAGCAAGGCTTTCATCTACCGCTGTAAGCCCCACAAATATAACATTCTGGCAAATTGCGAGAGCTTTTTTTGAGAGCTTCTCAATATATTCCTGGAATTTATAGACGTCCATAACTTCTAGATTCTCTCGCAGCACCACATCATTCATTCCAATACCGATGATGATCACTTCTTTGTCTTCATAAAGCCTTCTTGTTTCGGTTTCCCGTTCTATTCTATCCAAGAGGCCAACAACGGTGTCTCCGGATATGCCCAAATTAAAGACCTCAAATTCTCCGCCCACCCCCTTTAACATAGAGGCAAGCGTAGCCTGATGTAGCTCATTTGCAATTCTTTGTGCCCAACCCCCAGCACTATCATAAAAACCCTGAGCGATGCTATCGCCAAAAATAAAGATTCTCATCTAAAACTGCCTCAAAAAATCTAATTTACCACTGTTAAAATGTCTAATGTCTTCGATGCCATGATGCATCAGAACCATTCGCTCAATTCCGCCACCCCAGGCAAATCCTGAGTATTTTACTGGATCTATGCCAGCCATTTTAAGCACATTCGGGTGTATCATTCCACAGCCCAAGAGTTCAAGCCAACGCTGTTCTTCGCTATCGTCTTTACGTAATTGTTCTGGACGCTCTATAGCTAGCTCAAAACTAGGCTCCGTAAACGGAAAATAAAATGGCTGCAACTTCGCCTTTAACTCTTCACCAAAATATTCACTTAAATAGGTTTGTAGAGTTGCCACCAAATGACCGGCATTTATTCCCTCGCCGACATAAATTCCCTCAATCTGATGAAAGGTGTGCTCGTGAGTCGCATCGAGGTCCTCGTTTCTAAAGACTCGTCCAGGAATAACTACCCGGATATCTTCGCCACGCTCCAATGCTTCTTTACGTTCAGAAAGTACTCTGTTCTGCATGGTGCTAGTGTGAGCCGGCGCGATCAAGCCATCACTAGTCATAAAGGTGTCGTAATCATCACGAGCCGGGTGACCCTCTGGGAAGTTAAGGCTCTCAAACATATGGTAATCGTCATCGATTTGTCGCGATTCCACAACCTCAAACCCCATGCGGTAAAAAATATCATTAATCCGCTCCATCTCTGTAGTCAACGGATGTTTTGTGCCCTGGTCACTCGTAAACAACCGTGGTCGCTCGTCTGGTTTTGTATTTGCGGCGAATGGCGCAGTCACATCAATCGACGGTAAAGCCTCTGCTTTCTCTGAATACTCTGCCACCATACCTTCCAGCTCTTGTTTGAGATTATTGATCTCTTGCCCAAAAACAGCCCGTTCATCCGGGGGAAGCGTGGAAATCTCGCTGTACAGCGAACGCAATTCAATAGCCTTCAAGATATCTGTTTTATTCTCTGTATCATCAAAGCGTTTCTTTAGAATTAAAGCTACGTCAGCAATTTTCTGATTCTTATATTCCATCTTACGCTAAAGTATAACAAAACATCTCACTTGTTACCTACTGCACGAGTCTCAAACTTGGAGATATGTTAAAATTCCGAGTATGGCAAATTTTTCATTTGATATAGTTTCAGATTATGACAAAGCAGAGATGAACAATGTCTTTGACCAAGCACAGCGTGAGATTGAGAGTCGCTATGACTTCAAAGGCACAAGTGCACTGCTTGAATGGCTCGATGGCGAAAAAACAGGTCTAAAAATTACTGGCGACAGTGATTATCAAATCGACGCCATCCTCGACATGGTTCGCAAAAAGCTAGCAACCCGTGGACAAAGCCAAAAAGTTTTAGACACTTCAAAAGAAGCTACTACCACGAACCTCAAAACCACCAAAGAAGTTCCGTTCAAAAAAGGACTCGACCAAGAAAAAGCAAAGAAAATCACCAAACTTGTCCGTGATGAGCTTCCAAAAGTTAAAACTCAAATCCAGGGTGATGAAGTCCGCGTCGTAAGTGGTAAAAAAGACGAACTTCAATCTGTTATGCAACTGCTAAAAAGCCAAGAGTTCGACTTTCCGCTAAGTTTCACAAACTTCCGCTAAATCTCTTCTACGATAACTGAGGGGAAGTCATCCATAGGCTCCGACCAGTCTTGTTGAGAAATTCTAATTATATGACCCCCTAGCCATCTCAGCGCGTCTGTTGCATCCCTATCGGCGAATATTTCATCCTTCCCATTAAAGAAAACTTCTTCTTGATCGATGGGCAGATTCTTCACGTCTTGCACCTGATGAGCATATGAAACATAGCCTCTATCGCCAAAAATATACCGATGCGACGCAAAACCTGACTCTAGTTTCTGCCGCCACAGTGCAATAACACCGTCTCTTCGTCCGACAAACTTAAGTTCATCATCGGCTCCTATACGACTCATATGATCATATTCACGAATTCCTAAATTATTTCTTACGCTAGCAGGAAAAGTCCTGAGGGCAGACTGGATATCTACGATTATCTGTTCGTTCTTTTTGCACTGACTATGCCGTTGTGGGTTTGGTTCAAAATTCATAGCAATAGTATAACTGCGTGTTGACGTTCAAGCACATGCGGTATACTTGTCATATGGAAAGCCTAAATGATTCACTGACCGAGGCTGAAAGAGTTTTGCATGACAACGATCGTGGCGACCATACCATCCCAGCGGCTGGCTTGTATCCGCATCAGTGGCTTTGGGATAGTTGCTTTATCGCAATTGGCTTACGACATTTAAACATAGACCGGGCTCAACAAGAAATTTTGCGAATGCTGGGTGCCCAGTGGTCGAACGGCATGGTGCCACATATGATCCTTTCAGATAAACACCACAACGCGCGTGACGCAAAACTATGGCGAAGCTGGACAAATCCTGCTGCTCCCGACATAGCCACCAGCGGTATTACTCAGCCACCACTGTTAGCCGAAGCTATTGTCCGAATCGGCAAAAAGCTTTCGCTCCCTGAGCGCCGTCATTGGTACAAATCAACCTTTCCGGCGTTACTTCGTTACCACGAATGGCTGCATCGAGAACGAGACCCGCATCAAGAAGGTTTAGTACTGCAAGTTCACCCGTGGGAAACGGGTCTTGATAATACTCCGCCATGGATGAGAGAACTACACGAACACCAGATGCCGCTATGGATTCAAGCCGTGGAGAAACTTCGCCTTGATGCCATCATCAAACCGTTTCGTCGCGACACAAAACGAATCCCTGCTGAACAGCGACTCGACACTGTTGAGGCGCTCGCACTGTATAGTACGCAGCGACGACTGCGACGAAAATATTACGACATTGATAAAATTTTGAGCCATTCATTATTTGCAATCGAAGACCTGTCCTACAATTGCATCCTTATCCGTGCCGATGAGCTGCTCTGCAGTATAGCTAAGTCGATTCGGCAAGATATACCTACAGAATTACAAGTCCAGATCGAAAACACCCGGACAGCTCTCGAAAAGCTCTGGGACCCCTACAGTAACCAGTATTATTCACGGAACTTCATGACCCACAAGCTCATAAAAGAACCGAGCATCGCAACTCTGCTACCTCTCTATGCGGGCAGTATTTCAAAAGAGCGAGCCTCGCTGCTTATCAAGCAATTAGAGAACGAGCGCGGCTATGGGCCGCCATACCCTGTCCCTAGCGTGCCAGTGGACTCTCCTTGGTTTAAAGAGCTCGGCTATTGGCAAGGTCCGACATGGATAAATACAAATTGGCTTATTATTGACGGGTTGCAAAGGATGGGCTTTAAAGACCATGCAGCCGCTCTCAAAGAATCAACGATCGAAATGGTGAGCAATGCTGGCATGTACGAATACTTCGACCCATTGAACGGTCAACCGGGTGGTGCAGAAAACTTTTCATGGACTGCTTCTCTGTTTATCGACCTTATCAAATCTTAAAATCATATTTAAATATGATTTTAAGATTATTTACTCAAGAATCTCTTTAGGTTGCGGCTCATCGCTGGCGGCCGAAGTTGTGACTTCCGAACGACCCTGGATTTGATCAACAACTTTTGTGAGCTGTCGATTACGCGTGCCCTCAACTTCGTGAAACGTCTTCTGGACAGTCGCCAACTGAGTTCCGAGTTTTTGCATATGATCGCCAAACTTTGCATATTCATCTTGGAACTTCGCAACCAGCCCGAATATTTCCTGCATGTGTTTTTCGTAACCAAAATTCTTGTGCGCTTGCATAACTAATCGTAATACTGCTGTAAACCCAAACGGACCGGCGAGCACTACCTTGCGTTGGTTACAATATTCGTTAATTTCTGGTAGCTTTTCATAGATAAAGCTAAAAATCATTTCATTTGGGATAAACATCACCACAAAATCCAAGGTGTTATCTTCTGGATTTATGTAATCCTTAGATGTCACGCCCTTCACCTTTACTTTGATTGAGTTTGAAAACTTCGTCAGGGCTGCTTTGCGTGCTGCTTCCGAATTCGCGGACTGATACTCCATTAAATCATCGAACGGAAACTTGGCATCGATATTTAGCTTTGACCCGTCAGGGAGCAAAATTGTAAAATCAGGACGCCCGTCAGTCGTTGCTGTTTGTTTGACGAAGTTAACTTTTTCGACAAAGCCTGCAGCCAAAAGTAAATCTTCTGCAACCTGCTCGCCCCATTCCCCGCGCAGACGGTTATTAGACAAAAGATTCTTGAGTCCTTCAGTAGAAACCTGTAAGCCCTCTGTAATTTTAGCCGTAGTAGCCAGCTGCTCACGAATTGCTGAATTCTGTTTTGTGAGATCTCCCACTTCCCTGCGACTGTTTTCTAGCTGCCTCTCTAGCCCTTTTGTTATCTCTGCGAGTAGTCGATGATTATTTTCTAGTATGTCTTTCACCCCAGTTTCAATCTCTTCTTTGCTGTCTTTTCTTTTTTCGTCATGGGTTGTCGTAAGCTGCAAGACAAATTTTTGTGCAAAGATATACAACGCCACAACCAATATAGCCGCAACTATTAATGCACTTAGGAACACCGCTCCAATATTCATATGCTTATTGTAACTGAATTTAGGCGAGATGTATTTATTTAATTGCGAATTTGTCGCAATTATGCCTAAATATAGCTATGGAAGCCAATACAAAGAAATTCACAGAGCACCTAAAAAAGCATAACTTTTTTGCTACAAACCCCCGCTTACAACTTTTTAAGACTCTAATGCGCCATTCATCGATGTCAATGAATGAGTTAATCGAGTCCCTCCCAAAACAAGATAAGTCGAGCGTCTACAGAAACGTTGAGTTACTTGAGAAACTTGGGATTATCCATCGCGTCCGCTTAGGCTGGAAGTCAAAATATGAATTGTCTGATTTATTCCATGATCACCATCATCACCTTACGTGTTTGCGCTGCGAAAAAGTCATAGTTATAGATGAAGATCTGGTAATCGAGCAAGAACTACAACGCTTAAGCTTCCTGGCTAACTTTAAGGCAATCGATCATACGCTTGAAATTCGCGGACTTTGCAGCGACTGTGCATAAAAAAGACCCCGGATGTAATGTCCAGGGTCAGCGGAAGCCTCACACTTCCACATTTAGCTTATGCCTGAGCGACACTTTTTGCAAGTGAAGCAGATTACAATTTTACGGCTTTCACCTCTACAAACCTAAACAATTCTGCTGCCAGCCAGCCAATCGCAAACCCACCAAGCAAGTCTAGTGGTGCATGGGCACCAAGATAGACGCGAGAGAGACCGACTCCGACAATTATCAAAGGTGTGATGAAATGATATTTTCGCGGAACGAAGTAGCCAATTGTGAATGCGAAAGCAGTAGCTAGGGCCATGTGACCAGAAGGAAAACCTGGGCCACGGATAAAATCTCTGTATGCAATGTCTGTAATCAAATCAGCAGGACGGGCCCTCCCGACAAGGTCTTTTGCAACGCCCGTAAGCAAATACGCCAGTGATCCACTCATAAGCAAGCGAATTACTAACGTATATTTTTGGAATAAAAACGCAATGATAGACAAAAGCATCAGTAGTGTTATGTTGCCGAACTGAGTTATTACGAGAAACAGAGGTGTCAACCATTCTGGCCAACTGTAAATGAATACGAATAGGGACCGCTCCCATGGATCAATCGTGTTGCGGGTCAACACGACGCCCAGCCAAAACACTCCGATGGCTAGCGCTACTTCAATTCTTAAAATGTTCGGGTTAATTGTTCGCTTTGAAACTTTTTTTGGTTTTTTGTTGCTTTTTTTTGTTGCCATAACGGTTACGTTTTAGTATACATCATTCTTCCGCTTCTTTATTCTCTAGATCGTGTATACGGCCGTGACCCAACCCAAAATAATGTGCTACTTCGTGCCAAACAGTATTTTTTATCTGAGCAATCAGCGCTGGATGATCTTGCGCTGAACGAGTAATAGGTCCTTTGAACAACGTTATTTTATCTGGAAGCACACCGCTATAATTCGCGCCTCGGGCTGGGAGCGGAACGCCTTCATATAATCCGTATAAAGTAACGCCATTGACAAGGTGCAACCGAGTGCGTTGTTCTTCGTTTGGATCATCCTCTACGACAAACCCCAAATTCTTAATATGCGCAGCGTATTTATCTGGGATGCCGTCGATGGCCGCCGTGACTATATCGTTAAACTCTTGGTCTGTTACTTCAACCATTGCGCGGTACTTTTATTACGGCCCAAAGCAGGCCAGCCAACAACAACAAGCCAGCAGAATAGAACCCGACTTCCCCGTATAACTCTATCTTATAGCCCTCATTAAAGTTCAGTACAAAATAGGCGACTGCAGTCGAAGTGTACGCTGCTATGCTGAAAAATGCACTGGCAAACAAAGCCGTACGCGACTGTAGCGCTGCCGCAGTTACGATCGGTATTATATAAAGTAAAACCGCCCTACTAGCCATACCACGTGTCATATAAATAATTGTCGAAACTGCCACAATATCTACAGCTACGAGTGAAAAAACGAGACGTTTAGTACGTCCGCTGTCATTACCGGGATTTTTTGCCAAATACCATACCACGGTTGTAGCGATCAGTAGTCCAGCAGCAACCAGCCAACGTTGCAAGACCGCTTCAGGGGTAATCAGCTTCCAGGCATCATAAAGCATAATCTGAATCGCGAGCAAAAGTACGAAATAAAAGTGCATACGACAGGCACGAACGAGCCGGTTTGGTGTTGAATCAGATTGCGTATTCTTCGTCATGTTCCACTAAGTCAATCATGACGCTTATGAAAAATCAACGCTAGAAGTCTTCCTCTGGGTTATCGCTCGGTTTGCTGCCCCACCGCCATTTCGGTTTCGGGCCATAGCAGAAACCAACTACCATCAAAAGCAATGTAGCAATAATCACAAATACTAAATAAGAGGTGACCTCTCCCCCGCTCATCTCTCCATCCATCAGTGCAGCAACTCCTATTATTAAGCCTACGTAGATAATGATTGCGACAAATCCTTGCCATGTCACAGGCACCCAACCGTATCCGTATCTTCGACGCTTAAACCAGAAGTTTTTCATATCTATATATTATCCCATTTGCCACTTTATTATTAGAGCCAGCGTTTTTTTCGAAAGTACAGAACGGCTAGAATCGTAACGGTGACGATAAACAATGCTATGAAGTTAAAAGCTGCAGTGTTGTCGTCAAACGGCAGATCAACGTTCATTCCATAGATACCTGAAATAAGCGTCGGCACCATCAAGAAAATCGATATTGAAGTAAGCCGCTTGAATGTTCGGTTTAGTTCGCTCGCGGCAATTGCATCGTAAGATTCACGAATCGTAATAATAGTTTTTAGGCGCGATTTCACGAGCTCTATAATTTCTGTTGCGCTCAAACTAATGTCTTCGACCAGGTCCTTATCTTCCTCGAACAGACGCACATACTTCCCTGTTAGCAGCAAACGCAGAACAGCTGCTTGCGGTTGCAGTGCACTTAAGAACTCGTTTAAGTCATCTTCCAAAACAACAAAGTCAAATAGTGTCTGGTCGCTAATGCGCGTATCCCGCAGCTCAGAACGAACACGCAATATTTTTCTTGTCACTGTGGTTACATACGATAAATACGATTCATTTACGGCGGCCAAAATCTGCAGCATGATTTTAGTTTTTTGGGTCGTTACAATGCCAGAGTTTGGTAGCGATAACCGATTTAAGACCATGTTTTCAGTTCGGGCAATCGTAATCAGTTGCGTGGGAGTAAAGACTATAAGGAGCGGTTCGGTAGCATTAATCGTCTGCTTATTTGCGTGATAGTAGCGTACAAACACATAGATATTACCCTCGTCGCGCTCAATACGCGGCGATTCGTACAAATCAATGCCGTCTTTTAACAAGTCCGGGTTTAGTTTGTACTTTTCTGCAAAATCTTCTATCTCAATGTCATCAGGCTCAACGAGTTGTACCCAGCTACCACTGCGTGGAGTAGCGATTTCTTCCAAACTCGATGAACGTGCATTGCTAAAAAGTATCTTTTGCATTTTTATTTTCCTATATCTGGCTTCATTGTATCATATCTGTTAAAATAGCTCCGCTAATCAATCATCGGGGATTGGCCAAGCAGCCAGGCACTGCCTTTCGATGCTTGCAAAGAACGATTATTCAGCGGTCCTAGTAGGACAAGGACTGATAACGTTTTATTTAACAAAAAACCATGACATTATTGGGGATTGGCCAAGTGGTAAGGCAGCGGATTCTGGTTCCGCGATCGGGGCGAGACCCGCCAGTGGCGGGGCGCAGGGAAACCTTCCGGAGAAAACTTGTTTTCAACCGTGAAGTTTCGGGCCTGCTGGAAGTAGGTCGAATCCCTGGATTAGAACCCCTTTACAAGTTATAATCAATGCGTATTTATTGGGGATTGGCCAAGTGGTAAGGCAGCGGATTCTGGTTCCGCGATCGGGGGTTCGAATCCCTCATCCCCAGCCAAATGCGACAGATATAAATGAGACCTATATGGGTCTCATTTGATATTATGACGTCATGAACGTAAAAGAAGCAGAATCAATAGTACGAGCCTACAGTTCCCATTTTGCAGAATTCAAC
>Ga0136558_1000119_pt1 | contig 45792 bp, 38 predicted proteins | sample AntRauTorckE6833_FD_101391 | JGI IMG/M metagenome (GOLD analysis project Ga0136558, IMG submission 101391) | Saline lake microbial communities from Rauer Islands, Antarctica - Metagenome Torckler E6 #833 | ecosystem: Environmental > Aquatic > Non-marine Saline and Alkaline > Saline | place...
GCTGCTAAACCGGACTCAACTCCTGAGAGTGAATCTTCAATCACAATACAGTTTTCTGGTGATCTTCCTATAGATTTTGCTGCTTTCAGGTATGGCTCGGGGTGAGGTTTACTCTTAGTTACGTGCGAGGAATTCAGCACAGTTTCAAAGTAAGAAGAGATACCGAGCTCACTTAAAATATAGTCGGCATTTTCAGCCGGTGCGGAAGTAGCAACCACGCTTTTGATCCCGTTATGTTTGAGCAGGTCTAAAAATTCAAAAACCCCACGCACTACGTTTTCTTTCGGATCAAAAACATCTCTGAAGATCTGCTCTTTTTCATCTGTGTATTCCTGGATCTGCTCATCAGAAAGAGGACCGAATACTGCGGGCACCCAATCTTTATTGGTCCGCCCATAAATTTTTTCTCTGAATTTCTCTTCTGAAACTTCGATCCCGTGTTTACCGCAAAAATCTCTGATCACTTTTTTGTGGGTAGGATTACTATGAACAATTACTCCGTCCATATCAAAAATTACTGCTTCTATTTTACTCATATAAGATGAAACGGCTTAAAAAACGTAGATGATCATTCTATTTAATTTGTGCTTTTCCCCGAATCAAAGCTCCCAAAACTGCTGTAAAAAGTGTGGCGCCAATAATTGACCAAACCACTGGAAACGGGCTTCCACTCACCTCAATGGTCCAAAGTTCAGGTAGACCTAACTCACCGGCAATCCATTTTCCCAAAATGGCTCCGATAAATCCAACTCCGGCTGAGATAAGACAGCCTCCAAAGCTGTATCCACTTATGCTTTGGCCAATTCCTCCACAAATAGCTGCAATTAGTAATAATACAAGAAATCCAAAAAATGACATAATGATTAGTTTTAAATGAACTTTATCAAGCTTTTTGTTCTAATACTACGGCAGGCTCCAAAGGTTTCACAATTACGTGCTCATCCACATCAAATAACAGTCTGTTATCAGTATGAACAATATATTTATCGCCCTTGAATAAAACATGATATGTAATATCATGACCGCGAAACTCCCGCCCCACGATAATTCCGCTTTCAGCTCCACCAGCTTTACATCGCTCAATGGTCAGGTGTTCCGGACGGATAGAACACAGGATCAATCCCTCTGCTTCCTTATTGATCTTCACGGGACCCAATCTTGTTTCCACATTATCAGAACCGTCTGCATGTGCACGGAATAAATTCGTGCGGCCTAAAAACTGCGCCACAAATTGTGTTTTGGGATGATAATAAACTTCTTCGGGAGTACCGATCTGTTCTATCTGACCATTATTCATCACGGCTATCCGGTCAGCAAAAGAGAGTGCTTCCTCTTGATCATGAGTAACAAGGATCGCGCTCATGCCGGATTTTTTAAGAATTGCACGTACTTCTTTACGGGTGGTATCTCTTAGCATGGCATCGAGTCCGGAAAACGGCTCATCCATTAATACCAGTCGAGGTTTGGGTGCAATAGCTCGTGCTAGAGCAACACGCTGCTGCTGCCCGCCTGAAAGTTCATCAGGCATGCGGTGCTTATACTTTTCCATTCCAGTACGGCAAAGCACTTCTTCAGCAAGCACCGGTCGTTTTTTCCGGTCAGCCTCCCGTAAACCAAAAGCTACATTATCAAGTGCATTCATATGAGGGAAAAGCGCATAATCCTGAAACACAAAACCTATCTCCCTTTTCTGGGGAGGTAATCTTTTTTCTGGACTTTCCACCAATTCATTCTCTATGTAAACCTTTCCGGCCTCACACTGTTCAAATCCTGCGATCAGGCGAAGTGTAGTTGTTTTGCCACAACCACTTGGGCCTAAAAGCGCAAAGATCTCATTTTTCCCTACATCAAAGCCCACATTGTTTACTACAGGGCCACTTTGGTCAAATGATTTGGTTAATCCGGTTATTTGTAAAAGAGGTTTTTCCATATAATTTCTGAACCAAAATATCTTCATTTAGATTCAGTCTATATAAGATAAGGACTATTCTAATACTTCTGAAAGTTTTGATGCGTGAATATTTGTGAAACAGAGCGGGATAATGTAAGTTTAAATTGATTCGGGATTAAGTTTATACACAACTATCAACAAACAAAAAGCTATGAAAAATATAAGCATCTACACCCTGCTACTGGCATTTACATTGATAACGATACAAGGCTGCGGGCCAAGTGAAGAGGAACGAAGAGCCGCTGAACAGGCACGAATTGATTCACTCCGACAAGTGGAACAGCAGCGTATTGCTGAATTAATGCAAGCACGGGAAGACAGTCTTGCGCGCGCGACCGAACAAGAACAAATTGAAGAAGAAGAATCAGGTCCTAAGTTTGCTGAGGATGGTGAGTATGCCGTACAGGTGGGAGCCTTCCGCTCAGAAGATCAGGCAAATTCTTATAAGAACAAGATCAGTGATCGGGAGTACCCGAATGTTTACACAGTAAAAATCGGTGAAGAAGACACCGGAAATATCTGGTTTCGTTTACGTGTAGGGTTCTTTGCAACCAAGGCTGATGCACAAGAATTGGGAACTGAGCTCGGAGAGGAGCTTAATTCAGGCTATTGGGTTTCTAAGATCCAACGCTCCGGAAGCGGGTCGTAATAATCGATAGGAATTTATAGTTGTATCTCTCCCAAGCATTTGCTTAATTATAGGAGCGCTCTAGTAGCGTCTCTCTTGATGAATAGTCAGGGCATTGCATATGAATAATGCAATGCCCTATTTTTTTGCATCTTTTTTTTCTGATAATCGTAATCCTTCCCCCTTAAAAACTTTTCTAATTCTGTGGTTTACGTTATTATGCATGTTCAACAATATTCAGAAACTTCAATTTTAGTGAAATGAAAAATTTCAGTATTGCTACACGCCAAAAAGACCATGTAACTATACTGGATATCAGTGGAGAGCTTGATGCACACACAGCTTCTCATCTAGAGAATTCCCTCAAGTCTTTGATCGATGAAGAAAGCTACTCCATAATAGTTAATTGCTCCGGCCTTGATTATATAGCCAGCGCCGGGCTTGGAGTGTTTATGGCCTATATTGAAGATGTAAGAAGTTTAGGCGGTGACATTAAACTCACCAATATGAATGACCGCGTTTATAATGTATTTGATTTATTGGGTTTTCCAACACTCTATGATATCCTGGAAGATGAAAAACAAGCCTTAACAAGCTTTGAAAATTAAATAACAAGAGAGTGGCAGGATCCAAGCAAATACAAAACTTATCTGTTGAGGCTTCTACGAAGCACTTGGCAGAAGTGCGGGATTTTGTTGCAGCTCATGCAGAGAATATTGGCCTCAGTCAAAAGGATATTTCTGAAATACGTTTAGCCGTCGATGAAGCTTATACTAATATTATTAAGCATGCATATAAAGACTCTCCCACTGAGAAAGTAAATATTGAAATTGGATCAGACTCAGATCAGCTATGGATCACCCTTGTAGACAAAGGGAAAAGTTTTGACCCCAGCACATACAGTGAACCTGACCTCATGAAGCGTATCAAGGAAAAAAAGAGGGGAGGCATGGGAGTTTATTTGATCAGGAAACTTATGGATCAGGTTCAATACAACAGAAAGGGCCAGACCAACGAGATACGAATGGTCAAAAATATTTGATGTGTCGTGGATAAAAAATCACTCTTAGCACATACTGAAGAACGCCAAAGCCGGTTTGAGCTGCGAACCCTGCTTGAGACAAGCAGAATGCTTATTGAATCACAGGAGCCTGATTTTGTATTAAATAACTTACTGCTCATTACTATGGGCAAACTTCTTGTACCAAGGGGCATGATCCTGATCCACAAAGGGACGGATAATTTTTACCAGATCAGTAAGATCAAAGGACGCAACACCTATTCTGAAGACGATACCATTCAACTTGATTTCCCTGAAAAAGCCTTGGAGCATTCGGTTTTATATGGAGATGATCACCCGAAGCTTATTGAAAAGCTGGAACTCCCTAAAGGAAGTATATTATTCAATCTTCGGACCACTAATCATCATCTTGGGTTTTTATGCCTGGGTCCAAAAGGCACTCAGAAGCCTCTTACCGAAAGTGAACTCGAGTTCATTGAAAGCCTTACCATCATTTCTTCAGTAGCCATTGCTAACTCCCGGATGTTCCAGGAATTGCGGCTTATAAACCGAAAGCTTGACCGGAAAGTCCATGATCTTCACACTCTCCTTGAACTAAGCAAAGACTTCAACCTCATGGTTGACCGTGAAGAGATTGCGCGTACATTTAAGTTCGCCATGCTTGGTCAGATGCTGATCCGAACCTTCTTTTTTGTATTGGATACTGATGGTAAGAAATCAATCGTTGCAAGTAGCGGCTTAAATGAAAAACCATCAAAAAAAGAAATCGACACTCTGTTCGAGCTAGATGATGTCTTTTACTGCAGAGACGAACATGACTGCCCCTTTTTAGAAAAAAATGGAATCGAGCTCGTGATCGCTCTTCGTTTCCAAAATGAAAAAATTGGAGTAGTTGGGGTTGGGGTACCGGCCAACAAGGAATCTTACGGAAAGGAACAAGTAGACTTCCTTCAGTCACTTGGAAACTTAGCCCTTTTGACCATCCAAAAAACGCTACTGCTGGAAGAACAGATCGAGAAAAGGCGAATGGAGGAAGAGCTAAACCTGGCCAAAACCATTCAGCAGGGATTACTTCCATCACCAATTCCTGAGATCTCAGGATTCGACCTCAAAGCTACGAATATATCTTCCCGTCAGGTTGGGGGCGACTACTTTGACATATTGGAAACCCCGGATAAAGGAAGCATTCTGGCTATTGCTGATGTTACCGGAAAAGGAGTTCCGGCCTCCCTTCTCATGGCCAACCTGCAATCTATGTTGCACGCGCTTGCTCCCATAGATATCACGTTAGCTGAGGCTACCGGAAGTATCAATAATATCATTTATGAGAATACACCACCGGATAAATTCATCACTTTCTTTTGGGGAAAGATCTCTACTGACGGCAAGCGGTTTGATTACGTCAATGCCGGTCATAATAATCCGCTTTTGTTCAGAAAAGGAAATGATCAGCCACTGGAACTTGATAAAGGTGGTGTGATATTGGGAGCTATGCCCTCGATGGCACCCTATGAATCTGCATCCATAGAATTTCAGTCAGGCGATGTTTTGATACTTTATACCGACGGTGTTACTGAAGCCATGAATACCGATAAAACGGAAGAGTATGAAGAGGAGCGCCTGATAGCCTGTCTCAATAAGAATATAGGAAAGTCGTCACAGGAAATTATAGATGCTGTAATAACTGATATAACTGAATTTTCAAATGGGATTCAGTATGATGATATCACTTTATTGGTTCTGAGAGTCAATTAAACGTTTTAAGACCCAGAATTCCGCTGCCTGAGCCGCCCGATGTACGAGACTGATTGTATACTAACACAGTTTGATAGGTATTGTATCTATTCATGATCTCATTCACGTAACGTACCGTTTCAATACCACGCGCAAAACCATATCTCGCATTTTGATAATATTTTCGCTGCATCAACCTGAGCAGAGCCTCTGATACATTTTCCCACTCATTTGGGTCCTTATTGTGATCGATAGCAAGTCGGCGTGCGTCAGCCAGGTGGCCTTGTCCAACATTATAAGCTGCCAGCGCAAATGACCACTGATTCGTGGAATCCATATAGGAATAATGCTTTAAATGGGAGTCTAAAATTTTAGCTCCTTCCCGGATGTTAACTTCCGGGATATGTAATGAATCTGATGAGATCTCCGAAAATCGTGGCAGTACCTGCATAATTCCAACTGCGCCTGCCCAGCTTATCGATGATGGATTAAATTTTGATTCTTGTGCAGCCACAGCGGTAAGCATCACCCAGTCCACGTCATATTCTTCAGCCACTACTTTTATCATATTGTCATATGGAGAAATAGTACCAGATTGCCCTTCCTGATACCCCGGGCTAAAATAGTCTGCAATTTGATTTCCAGATTCAAAGTATTTTCTTCTAAGCACATTCAAAAAAGCTGAGCGCTTGGGAATTCCTTCTTCATTAAAACGAAAATGTTTATATAAAAACCTGTTTAACTGATGTTCAAGATCAGGGGCATTTTTACGAATAGCCCATGCTATGGTATCACTTTCAGCGATAAGCGGCCCTTTTACCAGGCCATTCATGTATTTGCTCGCTGCATCGTATATATTGTTGTCCGCAATGGTTGCATCATATTCGCCGTCAGCTACCTGGAAAAGCACTGATTCTGTGTCCATATCTTCAGGAATCACGTTGATCTCAACCGGAAACCCTTCTTCCTGCAACTCTTGAAGACGTACAAAATAGGAGCTGTTTCTTCGTACACTTATTGATATGCCCTTCAGGTCAGTTATACTCTGCGGTTTAAAACCGAGGTCGTCAGAAACTACAATGAGCTGATCAACTAAATTATAGGGACGTGTAAACTCTACAACCTGCTTTCTCTCTGGAGTGATGGTGTAATTAGCGGCAATGATATCTCCCCTTCCACTATTCAAAAGGTCATACGGGCTTTCATCAGGCCCGGGTATTACCACTTCAAGGGCAAGATCGTTCTCTTTGGTGAATTCCTTCAGCAGTTCATACTCAAAACCAACCTGAATTCCTTTATACAGAAAATAAGAACCCGAACTGTAATTGGTGATCATACGAAGAACCCCATTTTGTCTGATCTCAGAAAGATCCTTTTCAACAGGCTCTATCACCGAAACCGGTAACGTAATATTACTTCCCGGTTTCTCCTGAGCAGTTTCAGAACAACTTACGAGTAATAGTACTCCAACTCCGCTTAGCATCAAGTACCTTGACGCCTCTCTAAAATTTATTTTTTTAAATAGCATGTATTGCGGTTGTTTTCATTATCAATTTCAAATCTATAATGAACTTACAAATCCATATACCATACGTAATAATACGTGAATTTAGTATGAATTACCTCAAACTTAGTATTGTCTAATCAATCCAAAGCTTTAAACGAATTAATAAACCAAAAGGTTCGGAATGCTATTCAGTACCTTGTTTTTTATCCATTTATACATTCAAAAATTCTTGATTTTTCTCCAACCTTATTCAAATTACAGTTATAGATCTCTCTAATATTATTGATAAGCGTATCAGTCCCCTTTTGTTCTCAGGTGCTTTGGTTTCTTTTTCCAGGTAAGCATTACCCCAACCAAAGTTATAAATATTGCAAGGAATGAAAGTGTAGCGGGCAGTTCTCCAATGATAAAAAATGCAAGAATAGTGGCAAAAATGGGTTCTGTTAAGATCAGTGTTGAAAGCAGAGTGGGAGAAACATACTTGACGGCATAATTCAAAGAGCCGTGTCCCATCAATTGTGGCCCCACTGCAAGTGCAATTCCAACCCAAAATACCATAGGTTCAATGTGGGTTGGGAATCCCTCAACAATTAGCAAGATGACGACACAGGTTGCTGCAGCATAGCCATAGACAGGGAAAACATATCCGAGCCAGGATCTGTTTTGGCGCACTTTTCTACCTATTAAAAAATAAACGGCAAATATCGCTGCCGCTGCAAAGGCCATCGCATTACCCAACACAGGATTTGCAAAAGTTGATTCACTACTAAAGTCTGAGTAGCCCAATAACACTGATCCCGAAAACGCCACAAATACACCGATCCATACCGTTGGAGCAAATTTCATTTTGAAAAGTGCACGCTCTGCAACAATCAGCATAATGGGATGAATGGTTACTAATACAGAGGCAGAGGCAACCGATGTAAAAAACAGGGAGCTGGTCCAGAGTGTGAAATGAAGTCCCAGTGCAATTCCGGCCAACGCCATCCATTTGCTATCGTTACCTGCAGCTTTCAAATCATACTTTTTACTCTGCTTTTGATATAAATAGATGGGTACCAACATCAAAAAAGCTCCTACGGTACGGATCGTTACTAAAAGCAGGGCTGAATATTCGGTCGCAAATTTGACTAGGACCGGAGCGATCCCAAACGTAGCTAAACCGACAGCGAGTATACCGTAAACCTTTAGTTTTGAGTAGGACTGATCCAAAATTCCCTACCGGATCCTATCCATCGACCGCACCAGCTCTTCATCCTTTCGGATATAACGCATAGCAAGAACTTGAAAGATCAGACCAAAAAACACCAGACCTGTTCCTAAAGCCTCATCCCATAAATAGGTTCCAATTCCACCTAAAGAGAACAGAACCCCAACGCAAAACCCAAAACCTATAACCTGAAACAGCGCAGATCTTTTCACCCAAACTATTTGATTTCTGCGGTTATTATAGAGGAAGATACTTACCACATTCAGCACCATGGCTATAAGTAATGAACTTGCCATACCAATGCCGATCCATTGCTGGGGATCATTCATAGCTTTTTCATAAATAGGGGTAAAATACACTGACAGGTTCAGTAAAGTTGCGAGTGCTAAAAATACAGTTTGAAATCGTTGTATCACGGAATTAGTACTTTTTTGTGTTTTTGAAGAAGATAAAAGTTTTCGGACATAAAAAAGTCCGCACGCATAAATGTACGGACTTAAGTATTAAATCTTTTAGTGAATGTTTAACCTGCTGACGACTCGGTTACCTTAGATCTTGATTCCCCGTTCAGCTCACTTTGATCTTTGATAATTCCAGGCTCTGCGGTGCCAAATAAAACTACATTGAGCTTTCTTCTGGCTCGCTCTATCACACTGTATAGCACCGGAACAAGGATCAGTGTTAATACCGTTGCAAATATCAATCCAACAATTACAGCAATTGCCATTGGCCCCCACCAGGCCGCTTGTTCTCCGCCCCAGAAAATATACTCACTCATATTCGTAAAAAATTCGAGCGGGCTTGAGACAAGAACAATGAAGTCGAAATTAAAGCCGATGGCCAATGGCACCAGCCCAAGCGTGGTAGTTATAGCCGTAAGAATAACCGGACGGAATCGAATTTTACCACCTTCTATCAAAGCACTTCTGAGATCTAACTTATCCCGAATTCTAAGTATGTCAACATAATCGATCAATACAATGGCATTGTTGACGACTACTCCGGCAAGTGAAATTATTCCCAGGATAGCCATCAATCCAAGAGCCATCTGGAAAGTTACTAAGCCATAAAACACCCCAGCTGTAGACATAATGACCGAACTTAAAATAATAAGCGGTTTAGCCACAGAGTTAAATTGAGACACCAGAATAAAAGCAATCAAAAATAAGGCGATCAGAAAGGCCTTTCCCAGGAATTCAAAAGACTCCTGTTGATCTTGCTGCTGACCGGTCCACTCATGCGAATATCCGGCGGGCATTTGGTTTAGATAATCAGCTAAAAGTTCCTGAGCTTCCGCCAAAACCGCATTAGATTGATAGCCGGATCGCACATCTGCACTAATGGTTATCACACGTTCCGATTCTTTGTGCTTGATACCACCGAAGCCATCGCTTACTTCCCATCGCGCTACTTCAGAAAGGGGAACCTGAACGCCCTCATGAAAGATAGTAAGGTCAGCCAGCGTACTCAGATCGTTACGGTATTCATCAGAAAGACGAACAATGATATCATACTCTTCTTTTCCGTCTCTGAACTTGGATGCTTCCACTCCATTGATGGCCTGCCTAACCGTCATCCCTACCGCATTGGTATTTAGATCGAATAACGCCGCCTTTTCCCGGTCTACCTCAACTTTGACTTCCGGACGAGACTCGGGAAGATCGGATTCTAAGCCATCCATTTTTGCATAGATCGAATCCGCTTCTAATTTCCTCAATACCTCATTTGAAATTCTGGTTAAAAGATCCATTTCCGGACCTGAAATTTCCAAATTGATCGGAGGCCCCGTGGGAGGACCATCTTGTGGTTTCTCTACGGTGATCTTAGCCCCTGCCACAAAACCTGACAAGTCATTCCGCATATATTCCATGCCTTCAAAGATATCCTTTTCACGTTCTTCATAATCTTTGAAGTTGATAGCCACTGTTCCTAAATGTGTAGAATTACCTCCACCCATTCCCGATGGATCACTTGTAATCGCTGTACCTGATGTTGCCAATATTGTGTTATAATCTACATTATATGGCATTTGTGCTACCCGAGCGGCTACTTTATCGATCACGCTTTTTGTAAAATCGACATCAGAACCAACCGGGGTTTCTACTTGTACATAAACATCCCGTGGAGGGATATCTTCAGGGAAAAATTCTGATCCTGGGAAAAAGGCAATCAATACTACAATACTTGATGCCAAAACAGCTATTGAAATTCCGATCGTTGATAGCCGATGATTTAGTGCCCACTCTAAAGTGCCTTCATATTTTTCAAGCACTCTGTTCAGCCCCTCTTTTTGCCACCAGGTTCCTATCGGGTTGAGAATATATTTATTAGAGAGCCAAAACAGGGCTCCTAAAATGATCATCATACTCCAGCTTACAAAACTGGAAATCAGCAATATCAAAGCAATGAATCCGGTAATTCCGTACATGATCTTTTTACCCCTTTCGGTCATTACGGCTTTACCTTGTTCGGTATCTACCTGCATAAATAAAGCACAGATCACCGGGTTTATGATCAAACCCACAAATAGTGAACTGCTTAACGTTATGATGAGCGTTATGGGAAGATAACCCATGAATTCACCCACAATACCGGGCCAGAATATCATCGGGGCAAAGGCTGCCAATGTTGTGGCGGTACCGGTTATAATGGGCAGTGCAACTTCGCCTGTTCCTTTTTTTGCAGCTTCAAAATTATCGAACCCTTCTTCCAAATATCGGTAAATATTTTCCACCACCACAATAGCATTGTCTACCAGCATCCCTAACGCAAGTATGAGGGAAAAGAGCACGATCATATTCATGGTAATCCCCAATGCACTTAGTATGATGAAAGACAGAAACATGGATAATGGAATAGAAATACCTACAAAGGATGCATTTCTAACCCCAAGGAAAAACAGGAGTACTCCAACAACCAGGATCAATCCCGATATGATGTTATTCTCCAGATTGGTCACCATATTTCTGATGTCGATACTCTGATCATTCGTGATCTTGTACACCGTACTTGGGGGCAGATTTGGTAGAGTTTCTTCAAGAATAGATTTCACCTGGGCAGATGTCTCAAGAATATTTTCTCCACTTCGTTTCTTCACACCAAGAGTGATCACCGGTGAATTATCGAGGGTAGAATAGGTTTCCCGTTCTTTATAGCCAAAAGTAACGGTGGCCAGATCCCGAATGTAAATTGGCTTGTCGTTTTCGGCACTGATCACAATGTCTTCAATTGGAGCTGTAGTCTGATACTGACCAGGAACTCGAAGTAGGAAATTTTTAGATCCAACTGTGATGTCTCCACCAGGAACCGTCACATTTTCTTCCTGAATGGCCGCAATAATATCTCCAAAACTCATATTGTAATATTTCAGCTTCGGCAGATCTACGTCCACTTGCACTTCGCGCTCTAACCCACCTGTAAGGTCTACGCCTAATACAGATGGAACAGCCTCAATATCTTCCTGAAGATCTTCAGCCAGCTCTTTCAATACATCCAGGTTATAATCTCCGGACAGATTGATCTGCATGATCGGAAATTCCGACAAGTTTACTTCCTGAATCGTGGGGTCTTCAGCATCTTCGGGTAACTCAGGTTTAGCCAGATCAACTTTTTCGCGCACTTTCTGCAATGCTTCATCAATATCAATCCCGGTATTAAATTCAAGATTGATATTCGAGTACCCTTCTGAGGAAGTCGATGTCATCGTTTTCACATCACTGATATTACTCAGCTCATCCTCAAGCTTTCGGGTCACAAGGCTTTCCATATCCTCCGGAGAAACCCCCGGATAGATCGTCACCACAAATATGTTGGGTACCGTGATATTTGGAAAAGATTCTTTGGGGATAGTGATATATGAGACAATTCCCATCACTGCGATAAGGGCCACTAATACCAATACACTAATTCGGTTATTAATGGAAAAACTGGACAGCCAAAATTCTTTTCGATTCGATGGGTCATTTGCAATGCTCCCATCACCAAAGGCTCCGTTGTTACTATTCTCCGTACTCATATTCTGATTCTCCGGAATCTATCTGATTTAAAATTCTTTATTGTGAAACGAGGTCGCTGTTATTTGATCCTACGATGTTCAATAAAGCCCCGTCATTTAAGAAAGCTGAGCCTGTAGTTATCAATTCATCCCCAAAATCTAAGCCCGACCTGATTATAACATCAGACTTAAAAGACGGCCCAAGCTGAACGACCCGCCTTTCACCGATCGGGTTTCCATCATCGTTTACAGACTTTACATACACAATAAATTCGTTCTCTTCCTTGTAGATATATTCCTCACTGACAATCACGACGTTTTCCTCCGTCAGTGTTACAAGTCTGAGGTTAGCGATCATATCCACCTTATAACTTCTGTTTTGTTCGGGAAGGAGAACCTCGATCCTGAATGTACGATTCTGTGTATCGATACTGTTCCCGACATATGAAATGGCTCCGTCGAGGGTATCGGGATTTTGTGAATCAAACCATAGCTCCACCTCATCCCCTGTTTCGATCACATCGGCATAGCGCGCCGGGACTCCGGCTGAAACGATGTAAGTGCCTGTTCCGATCAACCGTACAACCTGCATACCAAGGCTTACCATTTCACCTTCTTCCAACAAGTAAGAATCAACCAACCCATCAAAAGGAGCTTCGATCGTTGCATTCTCAATATCAACCTTGATTGACTGAAGGGCAGAATTACTTTGCTGAAAACTAAATTTAGCGTTCAATACATCAATTTCTGAGCCAATACCATCTTCATCATAAATACGCTGTAGTCGCTCATAATTTTCACGTGCTTGTTCAGTTGCTGCTTCAAGGCGAGCTTTTTCCTGCTGAAGTTTATCATCATTGATGCGCAGGATAGTCTGCCCTTTCCGAACTCTGTCCCCCTCGTCTACCACCTGTTCTACCACGCGACCACTGACCTCCGCTGAGATCATTATGTCATTCTGAGTTTCAACATTGCCCACAACCCGAAGCCAGCTCCTGAATGTTACAGGTTCCAAAACCCGGGTTTCAACATTTACCGATTTCACAACCAGCTCATCTCCATTTTCCTCAGCCGTTTCGTTACCGGAACAGGCAACTATGGAAACCATTGCAATTATTAATACTGCCAGATTAAATTTTTTCATCATCAATGAGTTATTGTATTTCTTGTTAAAGATCATTCTTCCGCTGCTATATCCACAAAAGGTACCCGGCCGGTAGCCAGATCGTATTCTGCTTTTGCACTTAAATATTCAAATACCATCAAGGCATAGTTTACTTCAGCCTGACGAACCTGCACTTCCGCTTCTGTTACTTCTATTTGTGAGCCTATCCCGTTCTCCAGCCTTCTTATTGCGCGCTGATACCCTTCCTCCGCTTGTGCTAAAGCTTGCTTACGGGCTGAAGCGGTTTCAAAAGATTTATTCAGTTGTTCAGCCGCAGAAGCAATTTCATTTTCTGCTGCCAGTTTTACTGCCCGTTGCTGCACTTCAATATCTTTTCGGGCTATTTGAGCACGCTGTATATCCGACATCCTTTTAAATCCTTCAAACAGCGGAAGACTTAGATTTAGACCCAGTGTCTGGAAACGCGAGCTATTTTCAAAGAACACCGGGGATCCTGACTGCGCCGCACTCCATTGCAAATTATAAGAAGCCGTGATTGTAGGGAGAAATCGGCTTTTCACCGCCTGAATTTCCTTTTCATTTAAAGTAAGCCGGGCATCCAACACCCGAATATCACCGCGATCATCGACCATTGAAACCCACTCATCATTTGATTTCTCAAACATAAACGGATTCATTTGATCTACTTCTTTGATACCTGCATTTTCTTCGGAGTCATTTTCATCTGCAAGAATATCAAAAGCATTTAAATTGCCCTTTACTTCAAAATCTATTTCCAGCGGTAATCCCAGTGTTACTTTTAAATTTCGATACGCTCCGTCTACCGCATAACGAGCTTCAACAAGTTGGGGTCGCTGATTGCTTAGCTGAACTTCGAGCTGAAGAACCGCATAATCGTCGACAAGTCCTGCACGTTGTCTTGATTTATTTTCACGAAGATTCTCCTCTATTCGACTGATCTGTGTTTCCTGAAGACGAAGCTGCTCTTTTGCTACCAATACCTGATAGTAGGCAACCCTTGTTTGGGTGATGATCTGCTGTGTAACCGCGCGTAAATTTTCTTGCTGCACCGCCTTATATATGGCTGAGGTTGAAAGCCCTACAAAAACCTCCCCCCTAAAAATATTTTGCTGAACTGTAAATCCACCTTGCCAGTTATTATCGGTTCCGAATTCCACTGGAATAAAAGTACCGGGCTGCCCACCAAAAAATTCACCCGGAACAAACTGAACCGGAACTTCAAAATTTCGCGTATAATTGATAGAAGAGGATATATTCGGATATACTTCGCTATAGGCAATATCAACAAGTTCGTCTGCATCCTGCAAAGACAAGATTGCACGGTTGACCTGTGGGTTATTGGCCACTGCAACCTGAATGGCATTTTCAAGTGTTAACTCCGCGCCGGGAACCAAACTGTCCGGTTCAGTTTGAGCAAAACCGATACTTTGTATCAACAAAAGTAATCCTGCTATTAAAAATAAGCTTTGTTTAAATGGTTTTGGACTCATAAAGAATTAAGTTCTAAAGTGGTTTTTAAAAATGGGTTCCTGTTACGCTATTATTTTTTATCTGTTTCAAAAATTGACTTCAAGTCATTATTTATCACATCATCATCCGCTGCTATTCCACAACCAATTAATTTCATATATGCATCAAATAATGAATTCATGTCAATGCCATTCTTTTCAAGCAGCTGAAAATGCGGGGTATTTTGATGGAGATAGGCCATATTTACCAATCCATTCGAAGTACTCCACAATAAAACAGAAAGTTCTTTTGGGTCGTAGGAACTCTGGATAGAGCCATCTTGCATACCAATTTGAATAGCCCGGACCATACTCGTAAAGGAAGTATTCATATTCGACTGACACATTTCAATGTAATCACTGTCCGAAAGCCGGGTAGTATCCTTTAGGTTGTCAAAAAACCGCATAGAGCGAAAAAATTCAGGATGTGACCGCACAAAATTCAGAAAGGTTGCTCCAATGGTATAAACCATTTCTATACCCGAGATATCTTTTGTGATCACCTTGGAAATTTCAGCTGAAAGCATGCCGGTAGCTTTATTACAAATACCCAAAACAAGATCAGTCTTATTTTTAAAATAGTGATATAGGGATCCTTTGCTAACTTCCGCACGCTCTGCCACTTCATCCATATTCAAATGGTCAAGTCCTTTCTCAAGTATCAGCTGTTCTGCAGATTCAAGTATCAGCGCTTTCTTTCGTTCTTTCTCGCGCTCTTTTCGTTCTGTTGTTCCCATATATTGACTTTAAGTCACTTTTTGAATTCAGGTCATAAAACTACAAGTTATTTCAATTAGTTCCCACCATCTTTACAAAATAATTTCTAAGTGAATAGACCCGACCAGAACCATGTATTATCAAATCATCAAGTAATACCGTACCTGCATTTTGAGTTCGTTTTAAAATCCAATTCCACGTACATTTGGCCTCATTAAAAATACAATTCTTTGCTTCGTAAATATCTAATTGACCTTAGTCTAATTCTTGTAGCCATTATCTGGGCACTAAACTTCAGTATTGTGAAGGTCTCTCTGGAAGAAATGGATCCTTACAGTTTTAATGCCATGAGGTTCATCTTTGCTACGGCCATGCTTTCCTTTGTTGCGCACAAAAGGGGCTATTCGCTCAAAGTCCGGAAAGAGCACTTTTGGAAGCTTGTTGGTATTGGTATAGTAGGCAATGTATTCTATCAGCTCTTTTTCATAATTGGAGTCAACTATACTTACGCCGCAAATGCAGCCGTAATGCTGGGCACCATACCGATCTGGGTGGCTCTACTTTCCCAGTTTTTTACTGAAGAAAAACTCACTCTATACAAATCGCTCGGAGTGTTTTTTGCCTTTGCTGGAGTGACTTTCATTATCATGGGCGGAGATGATACGTTGTCTTTTGAGTCTGAAACTTTTTTCGGCAACATCATTATCTTGGTCGCAGCTGTTTGCTGGGCTACCTTCACCATTCTCTCCAGAAAATATCTCAGAGTTTATAGCCCGCTCCAATATTCTGCTTTTATGTCTCAAGTTGGCTTAGCGGGCCTGCTTCTTATCGGCTTGCCATTCATGGTCAATTTAGATTGGTCAGGTATCTCAATAGTGGGGTATGGAGGTATATTATATAGCGGAGCTTTATCCGTTGGGCTTGCCTATATCATCTGGAATAATGGGGTGAAAAAGATCGGAGCAGTCCGAACGGCAGCCTACCAAAATTTAGTCCCGGTATTAGGTCTCGTTTTTGGCCTGATTTTATTAGGTGAAGAACTCACGGTACTTCAATATATTGGAGCCGGATTAGTTATCATCGGAATTGTATTGGCACGGAAAAAATCCACCATCTTAAAAATTAATTTCAAGTAAATAAGAATGAATATTATAAAACGATCTTTTCCAATTCTATTAATATTTTTCCTTCTTTTTAGTATAACGGAGCGTGCATCAGCTCAGGAAAACAGAACAAATCAAGAGTCTAATTCACAATTTAACTTTAATTTTAATTCAGTATTAGATGGTTACTATTACCAAGATGCTTTAAGCGCCTTGCTTGGCAGTCAGTCCTTTTCCTTTTTTGAAGATATTGATATTAATAAATACAGATTGGGTCCCAGTGACTTAATTACAGTAACTATTCAAGGATCTCAAACGGTAGTACTACGAGCTTTACTTGTGAATCCCCAGGGAGATATTGTAGTACCTATGTTAGGATCCGTACGTGTAGCTGACCAAACTATAGCAGAGGCACAAGAAACTATCAATAAAGCCTCCAGCAGAGTCTTTAAAAATCCTGAGACAACTATAACTCTTGAGCAGGCAAAACCATTATCGATTCATGTAAATGGGGGCGTACCTAACCCCGGCAAGCAAATTCTGGCCCCATTTTCTCGGGTTGATGCCGCAATCTTCGGCTCCGTTTATGAAATTCAACAAACAGAGAATAATGATGAGAATAATCAAAGCAGTCCAAGAACTCTCCTCCCAATTACTAATACTATAAAATTGCTTGATGCAGGAAATTTATCCCTTCGTAACATCAAAATTATTCATAAAGATGGCAGCACTTCCAAGGCTGACTTGTATGCGTACTTTAAAGCCGGTAAGCTTTCTTATAATCCAGTTGTTCAAAACGGCGATCAAATTATTGTGGATAAACTCTCCAGGGATAGCCAACGGATTGGCATTTCGGGAGCTGTTAAAATTGAGTATAACCTGGAATACTCAAACACAGATACCCCTTCTCTTTTACTTGAAATGGCTGGAGGTTATAAACCTGAAGCTGATACTACCAAATTACTCGTTTTTAGACACGAAAACGGAGAAACAAAAAGAATCGAAGTGATCAGAAATGAATGGGAAGATTTTGAACTGCTTCCCAACGACAGAGTCATCGTACCAACAAACAGAACTTCTAACAGTTCTGCTGCAGCTTGGGTATATGGCGAGGTTGGCAATCCTGGCAGCTATCCAATTCGAAATGGCGAAACATCGGCTTTGGAGCTTCTTGAGTTCTCGGGTAAACTTACCAATAATGCATTACCCTCAGCTGCATATTTAAACAGAGGCGGGTCCCTGGAAAATGAGATCCCTAATAAATTTAATACCGATGTTTTAAAAAGAACTTCTAACCAGTTGGAGCAGGGATTTCAATATCTAGACCTCGAAACAAGATTAAGTCAAGATAAAGTTTTTGTTGACTTAACAGATGAGGAACAATTATCTAAGGTAAAAATATATAACGGCGACCGCCTGTATGTACCCAGGAATGAAAAAACAATATTTGTATTTGGGCAGGTAAACAATCCCGGATATTATCCTTATACAGACCCAAGTCAGAATGCAAGAGGTTACATAGATCGAGCCGGAGGATTTGCACTATCTGCCAATAGTGATCGCATTTTCATAATAAAAGCCGGCAGTGGAACTTGGTATAAACCCAGTGAAACCGAGCTTGAATCCGGGGATCGTATTTTTGTAGACCGAATTCCTTATGATGAACTCAATGCTCAGCGCAGTTTCGAGGTTCAGAAAGAACAAATTAAGAATACCCGTATTCAACTTATTATGACTGCTATTACAACTATTACGGGTATTATTACTACGTATGTCGCTATTACACGCTAAATACTAATTATCCGTATCCATGTTTAATATTTTTTTGTGACTTAGCATTAATCCGATACAAAGCAGCCAAACTGTATCATATAATGCCCCACCATACAGCTGGTAAAACAGTAAGTAGGCACAAAATGAACTGAATAGCGTCACGGCTATGATCTTATCCTCTACATGAAAAGAGTCTCTGATATTATTAAACCCATCTTTCATTAAAAACCAGATCAGGGTTCCAAATACAAGGAATCCATGAAGCCCTAATTCAGCAAGAATCTCGTAAGTAATATTGTGAGGTTCCGTTACAGTTATTGTCTGTTGGGTAGTATAATATCTTGTAAACTCTTCATTAAACGCATCAAATCCCACTCCAAATAAATAAGAATCAAAGAACATTTGAATAGCTGCCCCCCCAAGCATCAGCCTCACACTTGATGAGGTATCAACACCCCCGGTTAGTAATCCAAATATTCTATCAGTATATGAAAATAGCGCCAGCCTCAGATCTGGAATTACCAATACCGTACCAATTACCAAAGCCCCAACTAGAACCAACGGTTTCACCCTGTTGAAATACACGATATTTAATAAACAGATAAGGGCTACCCCCAAAAATCCGCTTCTGGAATAAGTGGAAATAATTCCCCCTAAGATCACAAAAAATATGATTAACCCGCCTAACCTATATTTATAATTGATTCTTGAATTTACCAACGAAAAACCAAAAGCAAGAGGAAGAAAAAGTGAAGCCGCAAAACGATTAGGATCGGTATATATCCCCCCGGCTGCCGATCTTCCTTTTACCAGACCTCCGCTTGTTAAATTATTGATCGCAATTTCAGGGTTCAGAATACTCTCAAATACAGAATAAACTGCAAGTAACAAACAAATTACGGTTGCTAAAACAAACCCTTTTAAAATAGTACTCTTCGATTCAATGAAGTTTGTGATAAAATTTACAAAAACAATCAGTACAGTAAACCTAAACAAGTTAAAAACACCTGTTTCCCGATCTGCGCTATAAATGAGTGAAAAAGCAATAATGGACAGGAATAATAGAACCGGAAGTGTGTAATAATTTACATGAACACTAAGGTCTTTTTTAATGAGCTTTTTTATTACAAAAATGACAAATGAAAATATCAGTATAACCTGAAATAATGTAAAAGGAATGTTTCCGGCTTGCAGAAAAGCTAAAATAGCCTCCAAAAAAATCCCAATAATGATCGGGTATAAAAGGAGCTCTGTTTGATCTATTGCTCTATAATAATAACCCCCAATTGCTATTGCACATGCAATGATCAAGACTGACATAGTACTAACAAAAAAAGCCATAGCACAGACGGTCAGAAACAACATTCCCGCATAAAGCGGTAATTTATGTTGTAGCAATAAATTCACTATTCTGATTTCTTGAAAGAAAGTTCTTTTCTAAGCGAATCGATCTTCCCCTTATATTCCGAATCCTCTCCGTAATATAGTTCTCTTAAATAGATCACCAGTAAGGCTAAGAAAATAGAAAACATGAAACCTGCAATTACGATATATGCTCGTTTTGGAGAATTCTTGTAGGTAGGAAGATCTGCTTCATCAATAATTTGAAGTCCGCTTCCTTTATTGGCTAAAAATAATCTTTGCTGCTCTAATTGAGGCAGTAACAGCTCGTATATATTATTTTGCACTTCTACTTCCCGCATCAATCGACCGTACTTTAGCAACAAGTCCGGCATATCATACAGCGAATAAAATACATCTGAAGCCAGTTCTATATTTTCACTTTTCTTAATTAGCTCTTGGTATGCAGATTCCAACGCCTGCACTTCTTGTCTCTTACTCTGTATTTGATTAGAATTCTCATCTAGTCGGTTTCTTAATATTTCGATTTCAACTTCTTCCTTGACTATACTTGTTTTCAGCTCAGCTAGATTTTGGATAAGCCCCTCAAGTTGACTAGAAACCTCAAGTATTCCATATCTATTTTGAAAATCATTTAAATCTTCCTCAGATTCTTTCAATTGTTGAAGATTTGTCTGAAATCTTCGCTCTAAAATTTGAAGATTTTTACTTGTTGACTCTTCATTAAGCAGCTCCATTCTTTGCTCTAACTTACTCAATATAAACTCATTCATTTTTTGAGCCCGTTCCGGATCTTGATCTTCAACTTGTATCTTTACAGATACAATTGGATTGAAGCCGAAACCGCCTTCACGCACTTCCTCTATCGTGATGGCGTCATTCAGTTCTTCGAAAAGTGCCTCTTTTATCGTTTCATTATAAACTTTTTCAAGGTTGAACTCTTCGATCAACTCTTCCTTAAGGTTTTCGCTATTTAAAATCACGATGATAGTTTCTCCCCCTATCTTATTTTGCCCGGAACTAATAGAACTGAAGCTTTGAAGTAGTCCCCCCAGGCTACCAAGACTCTCTCTTGTTTGTATCACTTCTGAAGTTGAAAGATATTTTTTTGGCCAAACAAGGCTTACTACTAAAGCCAAAACTGTTATGCCAACCACCGTTTGGATCAAGAACTTTTTATGCCTTGCCAAGACAATCAGTATATCAAAAAAGTCTAGTGTATTATTTTTGGGAGCCAAGATAGATTAATTAGTGTATTAATAAGTATGTTTGATGCCACTTAATTTAAGTCTGTAATTTTAGGCTTCAAAATAAATCATTATTTAATATGAATTACAGAAGCCTTTATTATTAATATCAGTACGTATGTTAGTCTATGCACAGTAAGAGTCTACAAATTATCACACATTCTTTCCCAAACTCTGAGCAGCCTTACAATGGCACCTTTGTGAAAGATCATGCCATAGCACTTTCACAAAAGTTTAATACTCATATATCTGTAGTCTCTCCATATTCTCTTCCATTTACCTCAAAATTTAGAAATAATAATTCCGAATTGATCTCAGGAAATAGCCTTGAAGCTCAGCGAGTACGATATTTCTCCTTCCCCAACAGGTCTTTTCCTGCATTGATAAAGAACTCACTTTCCAAAAAACTTATTTCTACCGTTAAAAAAAAGGAGCCCTACCTTATTCATGTCCACTTTTTATATTCTTCAGGTTTGGCATAGCAGGCCTAGTTATATTTATGGGTTATTATTTATATCCACTTTACGTTTCTTATAAAAATTTAAAATCTGATTCAAATAATATCCTTCTTTTTTCGAGTATCATATTTACTATGCTAATTACTTTTTTAGTAGCTGGTTTAACAAACTCGCTCTTCCATGATATTCAGGTCATGGATCTTTGGATAATAATTCTAACACTGTACTTTATTACAACTCGAGATAATAATGAACTAAATAATTCCTCTGAACTTGATAGAAAGACTACTTAACTCCACTTTTGTTAAAGATGTCTCTAGTTTGTCTAGTGGAATAATTCTTGCACATATCGTCACAGTAGTGGCCTCCCTATTTCTAACAAGAATTTATACCCCTGCTGAAATTGGTTACTTCACTTTTTTTACATCTCTCGTTATTGTTTTAACAAATATTTCGACTCTGGGATACGAGCTGGCTATTGTAACAACTAAAAAGAAATCAACATCTATATATTTAAGTGGTGGGGCATTCTTTCTACTGTGTATTTCCTCCACTTTTCTATTGTTACTGATATTGATCTCAAAATTTTTCGGTTACTCACCTGAGATTGGCATACCTGCTGGTTGGGTTATTTATCTCCCTCTTGGATTAGTTGTAACTGGCGTAATAATCATTGCTCAAGAGTGGTTTAATCAATCAAGAAAGTACAAGTTATTAGCATCAACCAAAGTCATTCAATCTATTTCAATTGCTATTCCTCAAATTTTAATAGGCTTTTTATGGATGACTCATTTTGGGCTTTTAATTGGTTTTATATTTGGCCGAATGACTGCAGCTTTCATTTATTTGATTAACTTTCTAAGGAATGATCTTTGGAAATATATTTCGCCAGCCAAAATTTGGGCCACGCTTAAACAATACTCCAAATATCCTAAATACGTTGCCCCATCCCTTATTTTTGACCGTCTTTCTCTTGAGGCTCCCTATTTTTTAATTGCAATATTGTTTAGTGAAACAGCTTTAGGGTTTTTTGCTATTGCTTACAGAGTATTAAGTGTTCCATTAAATTTCATTGGGATTGCTATTGGGCAAGTATTCTTCAAGCATCTTGCTGATAAGAAGAACCTAGCAAAAGTATTAACACCCTCCCTCATTAAAACCTGGCTTACCCTGGCCATAGTCGGTATTCTGCCTATGGCTATAATTATAATTGGAGGTGACACTTTATTCGAATTTGTATTCGGAGAAGGCTGGGGGGCTTCCGGCACAATTGCCATACTGTTAGTCCCAATGCTCTATATAGATTTTATATCATCACCTACCGGCCGGTCTTTTCTTGTATTAAACCTTGAACACTATACCCCATTTTTCTCCGTAGCGAGATTGATTTACATTACAGGTAGTTTGTTGATTGGTTACATTTTAAATGACTTACTATTTGCCTTAATAATTCTTTCTTTTGCGCGTGGAATTGCATTGATTATTCAAAATGTAATTCTATATGCTAAGGTTAGACAGCACGATCAAAACTTATTTTCCGGATCTAATCATTAAACATCTTAGCTATTAGTTTAATATCATATTTTACGATGATCGTTTATTTTGAAAAATAACATCGGAATGACAAGGAAGGTTATGTTATCAAGAGTTTTTTTTAAAATTCATGTTTTAAAAAATAGAAGTTGATTCATATTAAGGAGTAACTAATCAAGCAAAAGCCAAACATATCTATTGTTTCACATATTTATCCCACAAAGCATGATAAAAGCAGTGGCATATTTATCCAGAACGAAGCGCATTTGATACAGCAATTTGCTCAGGTAAATGTCCTTATTCCTACTGTAATTGCAACTCCCTTAAATAAACAATTTTATAGATCTTATCGTGTGGTTTCTGAAGATTTTGATGTCCAAAGATTTTTCTACCTATCGTTTCCCCAACGTAAGCTTCAGACGATCACACAATATTCCATTTCAGCATCTTTACTTAACTCTTTGCCACCGGCATCAAGCTCACATATTGTTCACCTGCATTGGCTGTATCCCGTTGGGCTAACGGCCCCTGCTCTCAGAGAAAATGGTTACAATATTGTACTAACACTTCATGGCGGCGACTGGTATTCAAATCTTAAAAATGGGAAACCTAATAAATTACTTACTAAGGGACTTTTTTCATGTAACCATATAGTTACAGTTGGACAACAACTAAGGCAGGATATGATTCGCACTTTTCCAGAGCTGGAAAAGTTCATCAGTCACATAAAACATGCCATTGATATCCATCTTTTTCACCCACCAAGTTCTAAGACCGAACTTAAACTAAAACTAAATTGGGCACTACAAAAAACACATTTATTATGTGTGGCTAATCTTTATGAGGCTAAAGGTGTAGATATACTTGTGGAAAGTTTTGCAAACCTCCCAAAACCTGATTCTGATAACCTACTTTTGCATATTGTAGCACCACGCCACAATAAAGACATGAAGAAAAAAGTATTCAATATGGTTAATTCTTTTGGCTTGACAGATAAAATCCATTTTTACAGCAGTAAGCCAAAAGAGAAGCTTGTCCAGTATTATCAAGCTGCTGACCTATTTGTATCGCCAAGCCGTAAAGAAGGATTTGGTTTAGCCATGGCTGAAGCTGCCGCCTGTGGAACCCCGGTTTTAGCTACTAAATCTGGCGGAGCGCAACAAATTGTTAGTGATAAGCTTGGAATGCTTATTGAAGCTAATAATTCCAAAAGCATTACAAAGGGTATTATAGATATTCTTAAAAAGCTTGATTACTATAAACCCTCAGAAATGCACCATGATATTTCAAATAGATTTAGTAAAAAGCAGAAAGCAAATGCTCTAAAAAAAATATATAATCAAGTTCAAGACTGTAAATACTGATCAGATGAACATTATATTTTAGCTCACCTTAGATAAATTGTAAAAGAAATTGCCTCCTAAAATAATCCATAATTTCGAATGCATTTTAATAAAAAACGAATTGTTTTTATATCTCAACTTATCACACAACCGAGAATCCACCGAAGATTACAATCGTTAAGAGATGCCGGATTTGAGTTACAAGTTTATGCAACAGATAGAAAACGTTTCCAGGTAAATGAGTTTCCAGAAGGTATCCCTCTTAAAAACCTTGGAGTATTTGATGACAATTACATCAAACGAATACCTAAAATACTGAGCATTATTAAAGAGGTGCGAAGGGCTGAGAAGAATAATAGAATTGATGGTATCTACATGTTTGGCTTCGACAGCGCTATAATTGGTAATAGTCTGGGCCGAAAGAATGCAAAAAAAATGTATGAAATCAGTGATTTACGATTTACCAAAAACCAAAAAAGCCTTATGTCGAAAGTCTTTTGTTTTATAGAAGATCGATTTATTAAAAATACAGATCTTCTAATAATGACCAGTCCTTGGTTTTTGGATGAATACAAAACCAGAGTAAAACATATAGAAAATATTACACGTATTTTTGAAAACAAGCTTCCGCAAGATTTTTATACAGACAATGGAAGAAATATTTCTGAACGAGAAGAAGGAATTATTAAAATCGGCTTTGTGGGCTTTATTCGTTACTTGAATGTAATAGAACCCTTCATGCAAGAGATTGCTAAAAAGGGAGACAAATTTGAGTTTCACCTATACGGAGATGGGGACGAAAAAGACATCAATACTGTAAAAGATTATGCAAAAAAACATGGCAATATCATATATCATGGTCCATATAAAAATCCAGATGAACTTGAAGAAGTATATCATTCAATTGATTTAACATGTTCAATTTATGATTCAAACCACTTTAATGTAAAAGTACTTTCACCCAATAAGCTTTTTGAATCAATTTATTTTTGCTCGCCCATTATAGTAGCGGATAACACCCGGTTAGGCGAGCGCGTAAATGATTGGAATGTTGGATTTTCCGTTGATGTGCAAAGTAAACAAGCTGTAGGTGAGTTTTTGGATAACCTATCTTGGGAGAAAGTTAAAGAAAAAAGAAATAGTTGTTTGAAATATGATCCCAAAAACCTTGTTTTTGATGAAAATAGATTTCTAACAGATGTAAAAAACATTTTTACTGAACATGAATAAAATCGAGCGCTTGGTACATAACCTCATCAAAGCTAATCCCCAGCTCAAGGATTTTATCCGTGATACCTATCAATCATTACTTGATCTGGTTCCTGTAGCTAACAAAATATCAGCTTACGACATTAAAATACGTGAAGGTTATTTTTTCGGTTTTCACGATAAAACTCCTTTCTCTTTTGATAATAAGTACCTTTTAGCAAATAAATATCATATACCATTAAGGATGCCCAAAAAGTCTGCCACTTTAACGTTGGGTGTTTTTGAAGGAAGCGAATTTGAGAAATTCCGGCCACTGACTAAGACCTTAGCGTGGAACTGGCACCAAGGCAGTATGCTGCAATGGTGCGGAAACGAGCAAAAGTTTATATATAATGACGTTAAGTTCGATAAACTGCTTTCATGCATTTATGATATTGAGAGTGAAAGTATAACAGATATACCTGAACCCGTGGGTGCGGTAAGCTCGGATGGAAAGCATGCTGTTGGCTATAACTTTACAAGAGTTGAGCAACACATGCCAGGTTACGGATATAATCATGGTATTGATCCTAAAGTAAATCATAAAGCACCTGACACAAACGGTTTGTATCACATAAACTTGGAAACAGGGACTATAGATGAACTATATTCTATTCGTGATATAGTAGAAATAGACCATAATCACACCATGGATGACAAGTACCACTACTTTTCTCACTGCTTATTTTCTCCATCTAACAAACGGTTTGTGTTTATGCATAGGTGGGTAGGTGAGCATAAAAGAAAACGCTGGTCAAGATTAATTTCTTGCAATTTAGATGGAAGCGATCTTTTTATATTTCCGGCTCAAGAAATGGTATCTCATATCGGGTGGAAAAATGAAGAGCATATTATAGCTTACAGTCATATTCCAGGGAAAGGTGATCATTATTTCTTATTCAAAGACAAAGACCCAAACTTCTACAAGATTATTGGAGAAAAAACCCTCAATTCAGATGGTCATCCCTCCTATTCCCCAAATAAGGAATGGATTATTACCGACACTTACCCCAACGGTCTGCGTCAACAGATTCTCATACTTTTTGATACCATTTACGGAACGAGATATGATATTGCTAAACTAAAGCATCATGCAAAGTTCACCTCAAAAAAAGAGAAAGAACATTTGTCGTGTGATTTACATCCTCGCTGGGATAGAAATAACGAGTATATATGCTTTGATTCGGTTTACACCGGTAAGCGGGCTTTATGCACCATCAAGCTAGATGGTTTGAGCAGAGATAATATTAGAGCAATTTCAACAATTACTGAATAAAATTAACTTTTTACATGCCTATCATAAACAGGTAGATCTACCACCCATCGATCCTAAATATCACTCTCTTAACCAACTGATAAGAAAACCCGCTGAAGTGGGCGAATTGCATGGTTACAATACTCACTACCGTATTCATCCATCTTGAGATGATCCCCGGTGGCTTTGAATCAGCTTGCCAGATCTCATCTTTAAAATTCTGTTTGGTTTTGATAACCGTTCGTATTGATTCTCCCAGTAGAATCCCGATCAAGATGGTCAAGAATGAGATAAAGAAATAGTTATGCGGAGATAGCAGATCAAAAATGGCATACACTCCTAAAAAACATATAAATAAAAAGGGAAGTAGTCCGCGTATAGGGCTTATCTTTGGATGTTCTGCTTTTGTAAGAAATCGACCTCGCCCGTATCGAAAATATTGCCTAAAGAGTTTCAAATATGTTTCGCGAGGATAGTACCAACTCTTTATGTCTGGCTTTACATAAATACACTCTCCAAAATGTTCTGCGAGGCGCAGATTCAATTCTGAATCCTGATTCGTAATATTTCTGGTGTTATAGCCTCCCAACTTTCTTAGATCTTTCGTCCAAAAGCATCCTAAAAAAACAGTATCTGCAAAGCCCTCATAGTTTTCGTCCATGTATTTTGCTCCGCCATTTCCCAAAAAGCTATTTACCGCTAAAGCTATCCCCGCCTGCACACTATTTTCGGCAACATAACGCTGGGCTCCACCTGCATTTTTAACTGACGGCTGTAGTAAAGCCTCAACATTTTTTTCTATATATTTATCATCATATATACAGTGCCCATCCGCTCTTAAAAATATCTCCCCTTCAGCAGCCTCGATCATTTTATTCAGGGCAAATGACTGAAATTTCTCCGGATTGTGAATAAGCTTAACCCTGGAGTCACTTTCTGAAAGTTCTTTTACTACTTCTTGTGTACGGTCTGTACTTCCACCATCAGCAATGAGTATTTCAACTATACTCGGATAAGAGCTTTGTAAAAAACCTTTTACTACTCTTTCGATGTGTTCCTCTTCATTCAGAACAGGAATTCCTATTGTTAAATCTGGTTGCTTTGCAGTATTGATAATAGTAAAATTTAAATTGGCCTTATTGTGTCTTAGGTTCAACACACAATATTCTTCTTTCTGTTTAATTTATTCGGGTAATGAAATTAAAATGGCTCATATTCTTGTCCCTCCGCTTAACAAGTATAAAATAGCCATCCGTACTGCAACCCCATTTGTCACCTGATCTAAAATTACAGCCCGTTCACTGTCGGCAACTTCACTTTCCATTTCCACTCCGCGATTGATCGGTCCCGGGTGCATGATCTTAAAATCGGGATATTTTTCAAGATGTGTGCGTTTGATCCCAAACCTTTCATGGTATTCTCTTAATGATGGAAAAAACTCTGTTCCTTTACCCTGTCGCTCTAATTGAATTCTTAGCGCCATGGCGATATCACACCATTCAAGAGTCTCTTCAAGATCATAGGAAACATTCACTCCCATGTCATTTACAAAAACCGGCATCAGGGTTTTAGGGCCGCACAGAACAACTTCAGCTCCTAATTTCTTCAACCCGATGATATTTGAACGAACTACTCGACTGTGAGAAATATCTCCAATGATGGCGATCTTTTTACCCTTAAGATCAGGATAGGTCGTTTGCATGGTAAACATATCAAGCAGGGCCTGAGTTGGATGTTCATGAGCTCCATCTCCGGCATTTAGTATAGCTGCGTCTACGCATTGGGTTAAAAAATGAGGTACGCCGGGACTCTCGTGCCGCACCACTACCATATCAATTTTCATGGAACTGATATTGCGGATGGTGTCTTTGAGTGACTCCCCTTTCTTCGTACTTGATGATCCCGATGAAAAATTCACCACGTCGGCGCCCATACGTTTTTGGGCTAGTTCAAAAGAAAGACGTGTTCTTGTGCTGTTTTCATAAAACAGGTTCACGATCGTTTTATCACGAAGAGTAGGAACTTTTGGAACGGGCCGATCTAAGATCTCCCGAAAATACTTGGCTTGTTCCAGCACAAAAAGAATGTCTTCCCTTGAATACTCTGAAAGACCGAGCAGATGCTTTTGCCTGAACTGATATTCACCTGAAGTATTACTCATTCCCATCCTCCACTTCTACTACATATACGGCGTCTTCATCATCAATTTCCTTCACCTTTACGCGAACTTCTTCATTTTCATAGGTAGGTAAATATATCCCCATATAATCGGCTGAAATTGGGAGTTCTCTATGCCCCCGGTCAACCATGCAACAAAATTTAATACTCCTCGGGCGTCCATATGCCATTAAAGCATCCATTGCAGAACGTACGGTACGACCGGTATAAAGAACATCATCCACTAGTACAATATCACGGTCATACAGATCAAATGGGATCTCTGTTACTTGTACTTCCGGCATTTTGAGCTTAGAACGGTAATCATCACGGTAGAACGTTACATCTAAAACTCCAAAATCAACATCCGTACTAAATTCATTTTTTATTTTTTGTACGATGCGCCTACCCATATAAACCCCTCGGGTTTGCATACCTACTATAGCAAGGCGGGAAAAATCGTCATAACCTTCCAAGAATTGATGGGCAAACCGCAAATAGGTGCGGTCTAAATCTTCTGCAGTCATGATTTTAGCTTTCTTCAAGCGAGAATACCTTTTTACTTTTGGATGATAAAGTTAGCGTTTGTGATGAGTAAATGCCAAAGGTAAATGCACTGATATTTACTTTAGGCACATAGATGTAAAGAATCTTGCTCTTCCTTTCTTTTAGCTCTTAATCTCGGTATTATTGGCACCCTAAAAATTGCTTTTAATACTTAAAATTGTATCCATGAAAATACACGAGTATCAAGCCAAAGAAATTCTTGAGAAATATAATGTAGCAGTTCCTGCCGGAATTGCCACTACTACGGTTGAAGAAACCGTTGAAGCCGCAAAAAAATTAAAGGGTCAGGGAGCAGAACTTTTTGTTGTTAAAGCTCAGATCCATGCCGGTGGACGAGGAAAAGGACGTACCAAAAAGAATAACGCCAAAGGTGTTGTTCTCTGCAAAACTATTGATGAAGTAAGAGAAACTGCCGAAAACTTACTTGGCGATGTACTCGTTACCATTCAAACCGGAGAAGAAGGGCAGCTTGTTCAACGCCTTTATGTAACCGATGGTGTTGATATTAAGTCTGAGTTCTATCTCGGTATTTTGATGGATCGTGCTGTTAGTAAAAATGTGATCATGGCATCTACCGAAGGTGGAGTTGAGATCGAAAAAGTAGCTGAAGAAACTCCTGAAAAGATCGTAAAAGAATGGGTTGAGCCGGGAATGGATCTTCAGCCAAATCAGGCGCGCCGAATTGCATTTGAACTCGGCCTTGAAGGTGAAGCTCTTAAAAACGGGATCAAATTGATCCAGGCTTTATACAAAGCTTATGAGGAAACGGATTCCAACATGTTTGAGATCAATCCGCTGATCGTAACTCCTGATAACAAAGTGTATGCTTTGGATGCCAAAGTTACTTTTGATGACAATGCACTTTACCGACACAAAGACCTGGCGGAATTAAAAGACGAAGCTGAAGAAAACCCACTCGAGCTTGAAGCTCAAAAATACAACCTCAACTATATTAAACTTGATGGTAATGTTGGGTGTATGGTAAATGGTGCCGGACTTGCGATGGCGACCATGGATATCATCAAGCTTTCCGGTGGAGAACCTGCCAACTTTCTTGACGTTGGCGGCGGAGCTAATGTTGATACCGTAAAAAACGGATTCCGCATTATCCTCGAAGATCCAAATGTGAAAGCAATTCTGATCAATATTTTTGGTGGAATTGTGCGCTGCGACCGTGTAGCCAATGGAGTGATCGAAGCTGTTAAAGACCCTGAGATCGCTGAAAAAGTGAAGGATGTACCTATCATCGTTCGCCTTCAGGGTACCAATGCCAAAGAAGCGAAAGAGATCATAGACAACAGTGACCTGAATGTGATCTCTGCCGTATTGCTGAAAGAAGCCGCTGAGGAAGTTTCCAAAGTATTGGCTTAAGCGATAATTGATTTCTTAAAGAAATTAAAAAAGCCTGCTTTTAACAAAGCAGGCTTTTTTTATGCTAGTTTGAAATTTTTGAAGCTGCGACCTCAGCCTTGAGTTTATCACTCACTTCTTCATAAAACTGTTCGTACTGCTTTACGATCTCATCCTGATTAAAACTTACAGCGTGTTTACGAGCATTGGCTGAGAGTTTTTTATGGAGCTTTTCATCACTCAAAATTTTCACGCCGTAATCTGCCATGCAGTCTACATCATCAAGATCACACAGGTAACCTGTTTCACCGTGGATATTAACTTCCGGAAGTCCCCCAATATTTGAGCTTATCACGGGTACGCTGCAGCTCATTGCTTCAAGAGCGGCAAGGCCAAAGGTTTCAGAACCGGACGGGATCAAGAACAGATCGGCAATGGAAAGCACCTCTTCTACCTGTTCCAGTTTTCCAAGAAAGCGTACATGTTCACAGATCTTCAGGTCCCGACATTGTTGCTCCGCCTTCTGACGATCCGGGCCATCACCCACCAACAATAATTTAGCCTCAATTCCTGATTCCAGGATCTTTGCAAACACCGTTACTACTTCAGGAACTCTTTTAACCTTCCGAAAATTAGATACGTGAACAACTACTTTTTCATCATTTGGACAAATAGCCTTCTTGAAATGACTTTTGTTGGATTTTTGAAATCGATCCAGATCAATAAAATTCGGTATTACCCTGATGTCTTGCTCAATATCAAAATATTCATAGGTCTCTTTCTTAAGATACTCGGATACCGCTGTTACTCCATCACTTTTGTCAATTGAAAATTCGACCACGTGTTTATAACTGGGGTCCCTTCCAACAAGTGTGATATCTGTTCCGTGTAGCGTAGTGATCACTGGCACGTTTATGCCCCTCTCTGCCATGATCTGTTTCGCAAGATAGGCACTTGTGGCGTGAGGAAGCGCATAATGAACATGAAGAAGATCCAGATCTTCATACTCGATCAGGTTTACCATTTGAGAGGCTAAAGCTAAAGCGTAAGGCGGATAATCAAATAATGGATAGGAATTGATGGATACTTCATGATAGGTTATTCCTGTTTCTAACGTATCAAGCCGGGCCGGGCGAGAGTAACTCATCATATGAATATTATGTCCTCTTTTAGCCAGCGTTTTAGCAAGTTCGGTTGCAACAACACCACTCCCGCCAAAAGTCGGGTAACAAGCAATTCCTATATTCATTCTATGTCTTTGAAATTATTTTGCTGATCTGATTCATATAAAAATACACAATCTATTTCAGTGATAAAGTAATCAACACAAGGTTTAACAGATAGGTTTCACCCTCAGAAAGATTATTATCTGTTTGGAGTAAAATTCTATCACATCATTTCTTATACAAGCTTTCATTTTTGTATATTCCTATGCTGTAATCATCAATAATTTAGCAGAAACTTCCTATGGCAGGACATTCGAAATGGGCGAACATTCGCCACAAAAAAGCTAAAGAGGACGCCAAGCGCTCTAAGGTCTTCTCCAAACATATTAAAGAACTTACGGTTGCTGCCCGCGAAGGCGGTGGCGACCCGGCTGGAAACCCGCGTCTTTCCCTGGCTATCGATAATGCTAAAGCAGATAACGTCCCCAAAGATAATATTGAACGTGCCATAAAAAGAGGGACAGGAGATGACAGTGATGGTGCCAGTTATGAGGAGGCTACCTTTGAGGGATATGGACCCGGCGGTATCGCTTACTTCATCGAAGTAACAACTGACAATAACAATCGCACGGTAAGTGAGATCAGACATATTTTTACAAAATCCGGAGGTAATATGGGAACAACCGGCTCCGTTGGATATATGTTTGAACAGAAGGGAATGATTCAGATTCCTTCCGAAGGACTCGATGACGAAGAGTTTATGTTACAGGCTATTGATGCTGGTGCTACAGATGTTAATACTGATGATGAAATGTTTGTAGTTTATACATCTCGTGAAGAACTTTTTGAAGTTAAAAGTCGTCTGGAAGATTCCGGATTTGAAGTTGAATCTGCTACCCTGATCCGAGAAGCAGTCACTGAAACTAAAGTTGATGAAGACGTAGCCACTTCGAACCTGAAGATGATGGAAAAGTTTGAAGAGAACGACGACGTAAACAATGTATTTACTAACATGTTAATGGACGATGAGACTATCGCATTAGCCGAAGAATTATAAGAATTTTGATCAGGATACTTTCATATAGCCTTCTTTTTATTTTGTTTACCGCTGCTGCGGTAAATGATGGGCGCAAAGCAAATGAAGCCTACGAAAATGGCAATTACGAAGAGGCAGAACAGCTTTACCTTACTGCCATTGAACAAGAGCCGGATAATGCCAAACTCTATTTTAACCTTGGCAATGCCCGGGCCAGGCAAGGTAAGGTGGAGGAAGCCATTGATTCATTTATGGAATATCGTTTATTGACGGATTCCCCTGAAGAAAAGGCATTAGCTGAATATAACATCGGCACGTTACTCGCCGAGGAAGAACAATGGAAACCGGCAACCACCCATTTCCAAAATGCTCTGAAATTAAATCCGGCTGATATGGACGCCAAGCATAATTTTGAACGTGCTTTGGCTGAACAAAAAGAAGATGATGAAGAGGGTGAAGGTGAGGATGAAAATCAAGAGAATCAGCCTCCTCCTGAACCAAGTGAATACGCCATTGCCATGAAAAATCAGGCTGAAAAGCTTGTTGCCCAGCAAAAATATACTGAGGCTTATAACCTGATGCAGCAAGCGTTGGAAGATGATGATACCGTCCGAGCTTTTGCTGATTTTATTGAACGAACAAAAAATGTGTCTGATATAAACTCTAATTGATCCTATGAAAAAAACAGTCGCTTTAATTTTTTCCTTTTTGATCGCTACCGCTGCTTTTGGGCAGTCTGCGGATGAATATTTCCACAGTGGTGCCCAGTCTTTTATTGGGGCTGATCTTCAGTCTGCTATTAAACGCGTACAGGATGGATTAAATAAATATCCCAACGATGTGAAATTGAATGCACTGATGCAAAAACTGCAGGAAGAAAAAGAACGCCAGCAGGAGCAGCAGCAGAACCAAGAGCAGCAAAGCGAGCAAGAACAACAGAATGAGAATAACGAGCAACAAGAACAGGAAGAGCAGCAATCTCAGGAAAATGAAGGACAGAACCAGAACGAACAAGAGCCTCAGGAAATGAATCCTGAAGAACTGGATTCTCAACAAATAAGTAAAGAAGATGCCGAGAAAATCCTTCAGGCGCTTGCTCAAAAGGAAAAAGAACTGCTAAAGGAATTCAAAAAGAAAAAAACAAATGGAAGCGCCAAACATGACAAAGATTGGTAAGCTGAATCAATTTCTTTTAATTCTTTGTTTTGTATTTACTTGCTTTACTACCGTTTATGCTCAGGATATACAGGTAGAAGCCAATATCACCGAAACAAATATCTTCACCGGAGAACAGGTCAGGCTTGATCTTAATATAAGCGGAAGCGCCATGGGTTCTGTTCAGCAGCCTGAACTTCCTGAATTCGATGGCTTGAGATGGTTGAGGGGTAACACATCCCGTGGATCAAAATATGCCCTTATTAACGGAAAGCCTTCTGTAACTTACACTTTCGGTTATATGCTGATAGCCGAAGCCCCTGGTGATTATACCATTCCATCTATCGAGATCGAGATCGAGGAAGAGGTCTATCGCACCGATCCTATCAGTTTCAAAGTGTTAGATCCTGCGAGCATTGGCTCAGGAGAGGCCGAACGTTCCCCTGATATTTATGTACGCATAGAACCAGACACTGAATCCCCTGTTGTTGGACAGCAGATAATAGCTGATGTGGTCTTGTATTTTAAAAATGGTGTTGAGGTATCTTCCTATCAACCAACACCCGGCTGGAAAGCCGAAGGTTTCTGGAAAGAGGAACTTGAATATCCACAACGGGCACAAACTTCCTCAACTATCGTCAATGGGGTACGCTATCAAAAAGCACGTTTGATCCAATACGCTCTTTTCCCTACCAAATCAGGTGAACTTACATTAAGTCCTTTTGAGATCAATTTATCCGTTCGCTCCCGGCGCGGTTCTTCTGACCCTTTTGGGTTTGGAATGAATCAGGAGCGTATGAACATCCAGTCTATTCCTGTCACTTTAAACGTACGATCTTTACCGGATCTGGAAGGGGCTCAATTTATAGGTGCTGTTGGTAATTTTGAGATCAACCGAACAGTTTCCAACAATAACGCACTGGTTGGAGAAAGTATCGAGATCATAACCCGGATCTCGGGAACCGGGAATGTACCTTTGGTAAATAAACCGGCATATGAACTCCCTGAAGCCCTTGAAAAATATAATCCCCAGGAAAGTTCTGCTATTGATCGTACCAATCGCCAGATATCCGGCACACGTACCTTTACTGATATTGTAATTGCACGAAATGAAGGGGATTATACTATACCTGAAATGAAAGTTGCTTACTTCGATCCCGATCGAAGGGAATATATATCTAAAACCTTACCTGTGCTTTCCTTTACTGTGGAACGAGATCCTGATGCAGCCGTCATCACACAGAACAATCTCCGGTTTGATGTAAAACCAATTACCGGACTTGCTAAATGGACTTCATCCAACAGAGCACCACTTCATCAAAGGTCATTGGTATGGATAATGATCCTCTTTCCTATTCTCTTAACGGCAGGTGCTTTCGCATTTAAGAAATACCAAGACAGAATGAATACAGATACCGCTTTCGCCCGCTCCCGAATGGCCTCGGATAAAGCAGAAAAAACCTTAGCGGAAGCCGATGAAACACCGGATATTAAAAAAGGATATTATCTTATTGAGAAGGCATTGGTGCAATATATTACCGATAAATTAAATCTACCGCCTGCCGGGTTATCTAATACCATTATTATAAAAGAAGTGAAAATGAAAGCTAATGATGAAACCATCTCTAAGCTCAGGCGGCTCCTTAAAAAGTGTGAAACTATTGCATATGCACCTAATGCTACTCAACAAGCCCTTCAGACCGATGTTCAGAAAACAAGAGAACTAATTAAAAAAGTCGGAAAGTTGTCATGAAAAGAATATGGCCCTTTCTAGCTATCATGCTTTTTTGCAGTCATTTGGTTTATGCCCAACAAGGCACTTTTGATGAAGCAAATACACTTTTAGAGCGCGGTGAACTGACTGAAGCTTTGGCTATGTATAGGTCTATCGAATACGACGGACAAGTATCCGGCGCCTTATTTTTGAATATGGGGATCACAGCCATGCAGTTAGACTCTTTGGGGTTGGCTAAATATTATTTTCTTAAATCCCGTGAGTTTGACACCACAAATGAACAAGCTGTTTTGGCCCTTGATTATGTAAACAGCCAATTTAGCCGGCAGTCTGCCACCTTACCTAAATTACCCTGGGATCGGGCCATTGAGTGGATCAATAATGAAATCACCGCATTTGGGGTATTACTTATAGGCTTCATGATCACCTTGAGTGGGCTTACACTTCTGTATCTCGGATGGCTTGATAAACTCCCCCTTAGCAGAATATTCCCTTATCTGCTTGGACTTATAATAACCGGAACAGCTATAGCAGCACTCGCTTTTTATGCAGACTACGTAAATCAACGTTATGATGGAGCTGTACTTACCTCAACTTCACAACGCGTGCTGGAACAGCCGGATCATGAAAGCGCACTCATCAGCATTGCTTATGAAGGATATGATATAACTGTGGACCACTGGAAAAGTAAAGAGAAAGAAAACTGGATATACATCCGCCTGGAAAACGGACAATTTGGGTGGGCACAAAATGAAGGAATTGAAATTTTGTAAGCCTTAAAAGGAGCAGAAGTTCTACCTCAATCTCCTTATTTTCAGCCCATAAAAAAAATAAGTTTAGGATAAAAATAATGAGCACACCTCAAGAGTATATAGACGCTAATAAAGATAGATTTGTAGATGAACTTTTTGAGCTTCTTCGCATCCCAAGTGTAAGTACTGATTCAAGCAAAAAAGATGCTATACAAAAAGCTGCAAATTTTCTTATCGATCAGTTCAAGAATCTGGATCTTCATACCGTTAAAAAGTTTGATACTGCCGGTCACCCTATTGTCTATGCAGAGCACTGCCCACATGATGATCGCCCCACTGTTTTGATATACGGCCATTATGATGTGCAACCATCCGATCCTGATGAGCTATGGGATTCCCCGGCTTTTGAACCTACTGTAAAAGACGGTTTGATCTATGCACGTGGCGCAAGTGATGACAAAGGACAGGCTTTTACCCATGTAAAGGCTTTAGAGTCGTTCATTAAAACAGGCCAGGAACTTCCGGTTAATGTGAAGTTTATTCTGGAAGGAGAAGAAGAGATCGGCTCCCCAAACCTGGTACCGTTTATCGAAGAATACAAGGATATGCTTTCCTGCGACATGGTACTGATATCAGATACCGCCATGTTTGCTGAAGATCAACCTTCTATAACCTATGGCTTACGCGGACTTGCTTACATGGAAGTAGAAGTAGTGGGCCCGAATCGCGATCTCCACTCCGGTGTATATGGCGGCGCTGTGGAAAACCCATTGAATGTACTTTGTGAAATCATCGCCAAGCTGAAAGATGATGACGGAGTGATACAGATCCCCGGTTTTTACGATAAAGTGATCCCACTGACTAAGGAAGATCGTAAAGCTTTTGCTCAGCTTCCTTTTGATGAAGAGGAGTACAAGAAGAAGCTCGACCTCAAGGTCGTTCATGGAGAAAAGGGGTACTCTACCTTGGAAAGATCTTCAGCCCGCCCAACGCTGGATGTAAATGGAATCTGGGGAGGGTATCAGAAAGAAGGTGCAAAAACGGTGTTGCCATCAAAAGGAAATGCCAAAGTGAGCATGCGACTTGTGCCGGGTCAGGAGCCTAAAGAAATTGCACAATTATTCAAAAAGCATGTAGAATCTTTGGCTCCCGATACCGTTAAGGTAACGGTAACTGAACATCACGGTGGTCACCCTTCTGTTACTGATCTCGATTTCTATGGGCTGAAAGCCGGCGCTAAAGCCTTTGAAGAAGTATATGATAAAGAAGTGCTTTTTTCTCGTGAGGGAGGCTCCATTCCGATCGTAGCTGATTTCAAACGCGCGCTTGGAGTTGAATCTATATTAATGGGCTTTGGCCTAACGAGCAATGCCATTCACTCTCCGAATGAGAACTTTGCGATCAAGGATTTCCATCGCGGGATCAAAACTTCTGCAAGATTCCTTGAACTGCTACCTGATTACTCAGAGTAGCTGATCAAATTTATTTGAAAAAAAGTCACTTCAATAGTTTGGGGTGACTTTTTTTATGACCTAGAGATCTGTATCAAGTACTATCGGCGCATTAGCTTCAAAATCGTAAAGGGTGAGGCGGCGTAAATTATAGTACCCGGTCCAATAATTTCGTAAAGACTGAATGTAACTTCTGCGAGCACTGTCCTTTTCATTTTGTGCTATAAAAAGATTTGTTATATCGATCTTTCCGATCAGATATCGGTTTTTAGCTACTTCATATCGTCGCTCAGCGATCTCATCAGATATTTCAGCCAGACCAACCTGACTGCGCAGTTGTGAGAACTCCCTTACAGTACTTCTCACGTTCAGGTCAAACTGCAGTTTCTGGTATTCTATGGTATTTGCTGTTGAAACTTGTTGATTTCGAGCAGCCTGAATTTCAGCGGTATTTTTTCCCCAGTTAAAGATCGGAATATCGAAACCAAGTGTGAAAAATTGACGATTTTGAGGATCTTCATATAAACGATCGAAGCTATCCGCAGTTTGATTCAAACCATAACTTGCCTGAATGGTCGCAGAAAATCCGGCCTGTTTCCGGGCCTGATCATAAGCCTGATTGGCTTGAATTTCATTCAACTCAAACTCCAGTGAAGTACTGTTATTTTCTTGTGCAAGCTCAAGTGCTTTATCAACATCAATATCCAAAATGGGCGCTTCTTCAGGAGCTGAAACTTCGATAGAAACATTGTCCGGAATTCCCAACAATGCCTTAAAATTTTCTTCCGCCCGCTGGAAATTAAGCCTTGAAGTAGTAAGTGACGTTTCTGCATTTCGTAGTGCCAACTCACTTTGCAGAAGATCATTTTCTGCAATACTTCCAACCTGATATCGACCCTGAGAAATATTGTAGATAGAGTCGTTTACCGTCACATTAAATTCAGCAACTTCTATATTGATCTTTGCCAGCAGAAAGTCAAAAAAGCTCTGTGTTGTATTGAAAGCAAGATCTTCCATGTCTTCAACATACTGCTTTTGAGCGATCTGGTATCGCAACGGCTCGATCTTATTTCTCCACTTCAGGTTATTAAATTGAAATAAAGGCTGGCGGATGGAAGCTACCAATGGTGTACTTTGCCACAGATATGTGTTTTCTCCTGCAAAAATACCCAGTCGTGTTATGCCACTTGAAAGGGATAAGTTACCGCCAGTGGGTAGTATGTTTTGTTGAACACTAAGGTCAACAGAAGCCTCAGATTGTGTCCGGGAAGAAAATGTTACGGTACCATCATCCTGCACATTTGAAAAAATGGATTTATTATAATTTGGTGCATCTCCTCCTAATGTTAAACTCGGAAGCAGGTCTGCACGAAATGATTTATAGCGCCATTTAGCCGAAATGATCGAAAAATTTGCAGCCCTTGCAAGCGGACTGTTTTGCTTCGCAATCTCAATACTCTGTTCAAGTGTTAAAATTCGCTGAGATTGCGCTATCGCATTGTTACTTAGCAATAGCAGTATAATTATCGTAATTCCGTAAAATGTTTTATTCATGTCTTAATGCGTGTACAGGATCGTGTTGTGCAGCTCTTTTGGCGGGGTAGTAACCAAATACAACCCCGATAATTACTGCGACTCCAAATGAAATTATTATGGATATCGGTGTAACAATAGTAGCTATATCAGCGGTTGCCTCAATTACATAGCTGAATGCCATGCCCAATATAATTCCGATAAATCCTCCAGTTATACTTATGGTCAGGGCCTCGGTAAGAAACTGCAATTCGATATCTTTTTTCTGAGCTCCAACAGCCATACGCACGCCAATCTCTCTAAATCTTTCTACTACTGATGCAAGCATGATATTCATGATACCTATCCCCCCAACGATGAGTGAAATAGAGGCAATGGTAGAAAGAACAATGTTAAAGATCCGCTTCGTTTGTTGCTCTTGCTGTAGAAGCTGCTCGGGCACAATGATCTCAAAATCTACCACATTATTATGGCGGCGCTGTAACATTCTAGAAAGGAGGTCTGCAATTGCACCACTGAATTTTGTATCTGTAACCTTTACGATGAGACGGTCTAACTGATTGTAATTTCCATCTGAATCATCAGCATTATTACCACCTGTAGAGAACATCATTACACTCCCACCCATGATCACGGTAGAACTGCCTCCTCCCGATTGCAAATCTTCGGAAGTAACCACAGCCCTGTTTCTGAATCTTAAAATAACGGTGGAAACAGGCGCATAGATATCGAGATTGAAATTCCGGATACCCAGGTTTTCAATATTCTCATTTGAGACTTCTTTTTTCTCAAGCACGCCTATAACGGTAAGCCACAAGTGCCCCACTTTAATTTTTTTCCCAATAGGATCTTCGCCTGCAAAAAAGCGGGTTTTTACATCATATCCGATCACGCAAACAGGAGCATTTTGATCAATCTGGATCTGACTAAAGTTACTTCCCTCCACAACATTGAAATTGCTGATATCAAAGTAATCGGAGTTTACTCCAACCAATTTACCGGTTCTCATTCGGGCTTCACGTATAAAACTGGTTTCATAAACAATTTCAGGGCTTAGTTTATCCACTTCCGGGATCAACTCTTTTATACTCTCGAGATCTTTAAGCGTTAAACCCGGTGAGAACCTATTGCTTTGTATATTTCCTTCTTCTTCCACCGAACCCTGCCGTTGCTCAACAACCGGTTGTACAATCACATTATTTGTACCTAAAAGCTGCATCTGAGTCAAGACTTCTTGCTGTGCTCCGGTACCAATTGCTAACATGGCTATAACTGATGAGACTCCAAATATTATCCCTAAAGAAGTCAGAAAAGCTCTTAGTTTATTTCGCTGAATAGCTTCAAGAGCTATATCAAAATTATAAAGTATTTTTTGGAACAAAGAACCGGCCTCAATTAGATGTTATAGCTTCTTCCAGCATGACCTTCTGAATTCCTGCAGTATCTTCAGGAACCGAAAGATAAATTGTATCATCCAAAGAAAGTCCGCTGTGGACGATCACCTCGTTTTCGTTCATTAAGCCCAGTTCAACCTGCTGCATAACTACAGATAATCCAGAATCTTTGAATACAAAACTAGATGAACCTTGCACGTGAATAGTCTCAAGAGGAACGTACAAGGCATCGGGCACACGATCTACAATAATACGATTACTTGTAGTCATTGCCGGCCTTAATACCGAGTCAGCCTCGTTCACTTCAATAATAACTTCATATACCTTTGAGTTTGACCCGGAACGTTGTTCCCCAATATTAGCTACGCTTGTCACTACTCCGGTCAGGCTTTTATTCTGAATAGCATCCAGGCCTATAACCACATTCTGGTCACGAGATACTTTCTGTACATCCACTTCATTGACATATGTGAGCGATTCCATCACAGAAAAATCCGGTAACTCTGCCACTGTTGGATTCCATGCACTTATCTCACTTCCTTCGGTTGTTTTAGAGCCATTGCCGTTTCTTCTATAAATGATCATTCCATTTGCAGGAGCACGTACCGTAAACTCTGTCATTAATTGGCGAATTTTATCTACATCATTTTGTTCCTCCTGAAGATCGGCTTCAACTTCACTCATCCGGGCTTCAGCCTGTTTTACTTTGGTAATATAATTTTTTCGTTCCTGATCAAGCTGACGGCGGGCTTTGTCCAGATCTATTTCTGTCTGCCTTTGTACCGCAGGGGATTCATATCTGGACTGATCAACTGCAATTTGCCTTTCCTCAAGTGCGTACTCAAGATTTATTAGATTATCTCGCGCCTGAGAAAGCGTCAAAGTACTGTCCAAAGAAACCTGAGTCACCTGAGATTGTGCCTGCTGTAATCCCAACATAACATCTTGAAGGCGTCCGGTTATCTCCGATCGATCAAGTTCTGCTACAAAATCACCTTTTTGAACCACCGTTCCTTCCGGGATCAGGCGCTGTATCGTAAGATTGAATAGACGTATATCTCGCCCTCCCTGGGGGCCTCTGATCTCTACAGAACTTTTTGCACGAAGCTCACCGGTAGTAGTAACATCTACTACAAATTCCCCTTGCTTAGGTGTGGTTGTTAAATCAACACTAGATGTTGTTTCGTCCCCAAAAATAAACCAAGATAATAACGACAACCCGATTATTATTAATGGTATTAAGTATCGTTTTTTCATATTAAGTGTTTAGTAAATAAATTAAATATACGCTATTGTACTAAGACTAGTATACTACATAAATAGTTTTACAAACCTTTTAACAATCTAAGATTTTTAATATCAGATCCGTTTTGCTTAGATGCTTTTCTCTCTAGATACTTTCTATATAATTATAACCCCAAAAAATAATGCAGCATTAAACAGTCAGTCAACCAAGGTATTATCGACTAAGCCGGTTTCCAAGTCATAAGAAGTACCAGGCTGGGTATTCTCAATGATATCTTTTGGGTCGTTATTCTCATCTACGATTACGACTTTTGGCTTGTGATCTTTAGCTTCTTCAGGTGTCATCTCTGCATAACTGATCACAATAATGCGATCACCTACTTGTGTCAACCTTGCAGCGGCACCATTCAGGCAACAAACACGACTTCCACGCTCTCCCGGAATGGTATAGGTCTCAAGGCGAGAACCATTGGTGATATTAAGTACCTGCACTTTTTCGTAAGGAAGGAGATTAGCGGCATCCAATAGGTCCTGATCGATGGTAATACTCCCTTCGTACATCAGGTTAGCTTCGGTTACTGCCATTTGGTGCAGTTTAGATTTAAACATCGTGATTTTCATCGGTATTGCTCAGAGGTCTAAAATTATATTGTCGATCAAGCGGGTTTTTCCTAAATAAACTGCGCCTGCTAAAATGTAACTTTTACCGGATTCCAGTTTATCTACCGGCTCCATTGTTTTCATGGAAAACACATTAAGATAATCATTTTTGAACCCTTTCGCTTCGAGTTCATCTTGCTGATGTTGTAACAATAACTTCGGCTCCATCACTCCATCCCTGATCTGTTTCTCCACATACTGAAGAGCCCGGAACAAGCTTGGCGCTATCTTTCTATCCTGCTCGCTGATATAGGCATTTCGGCTGCTCAGCGCCAACCCGTCGTTAGCTCGGGCAATTGGGCCAGCAACCAGTTCAATATCATGATTAAACTCCTCCACCATTGTGGAGAGGATCTGAAACTGCTGAATATCTTTTTGCCCAAAAATAGCTACATCCGGCTTGATGATGTTGAACAACTTGTTTACCACCAACACGATCCCCTCAAAAAAGCCGGTACGACTCCCGCCATCCATATATTCATTCAGATGGTCGATCTGTATGCTGAAGTATTTCTCCCCGGAACCATATATAATTTCATTATTTGGGGTGAAAACCAGGGCAACTCCTTCATTCTCACAAGCTTTGAGGTCATCCTCCATCTGTCGGGGATACTCATCAAAATCCTCATTTGGTCCAAACTGCTCCGGGTTCACATAAATGGAAACCACCACTTCATCTGCTTTTTCCCTGGCAAGTCGGATCAGAGATAAATGTCCTTTATGCAAAGCCCCCATGGTAGGGACAAACGCAACGGTCTTGCCCTGAGCTTTTAACTCAGTGATCTCATTTCTGATCTCATCTATGGTTGCAACTTGTTTCATGTGCAAATAAAAAGAGACGCCGTTTTGGGGCGCCTCCTAATAATTAGGTAAGATTTTCAGTTAAACCGAACGACTCATATCAAAGTCTTCCAGGATCTCTTTAATGCGATTCAGGAAGGCTCCACCATGAGCGCCGTCAATAATTCGGTGATCGTAACTCATAGAGAGGAACATCATTTGTCGGATAGCGATCACATCACCCGCTTCTGTTTCCAGAACTACAGGCCGTTTTTCAATTACGCCGGTACCAATAATGGCTACCTGCGGCTGATTAATGATCGGTGTACCCATCAAGTTACCAACACTTCCGTAGTTGGTCAGGGTAATTGTTCCGCCCACCAGATCATCCGGACTCAATTTCTTGCTTCGGGCTTTCACGGCCACATCATTTACGGCATTGGCCAAACCAACAAGGTTTTTCTCCTGTGCTTTCTTGATCACAGGCACGATAAGTCCGCCTTCGCCGCCTTCACCAAGCGCAACAGCAAGACCAAAATTAATGTCTTTCTTAAGATGGATCTCATCTCCATTCACAGAACTGTTGATCAGCGGAAATTCCAGCATTGCTGTGATGATCGCTTCAACAAATAAAGGAGTGAATGTAAGTTTGGTTCCTGTTTTCTCTTGGAACTTGCCTTTATTGGCATTTCTCCATTTCACCATATTGGTCACATCTACTTCAGCAAAAGTCGTAACGTGGGCTGAAGTTTGTTTTGACTTCACCATATGTTCGGCGATCATCTTACGCATACGATCCATCTTGATGACTTCAACATCTCCGGATGGAGGATGCTTCACATCAAGCTGTCCGGCAGAAATTGATCCATCAGAAGATTTTGAAGTCGGCTTGCTTAGTCCACCACCTGCCGATTTCTGTGCAGGAGCTGATACTTTTCCAGCCTTTTTATCTTCTACATAAGAGAGAATATCTTGTTTTGAAACTCTTCCGTTCTGACCGGAACCGTCAATATTTTCAAGTTCTTCCTGACTGATTCCTTCTTCTTTGGCAATAGAGCGAACCAACGGAGAGTAGAAACGTCCGTCGCTTCCCATACGCTGTGGCTCAGATCCACCGGAAGTTTTATTTGAAGATGCTGCCGTTTGGGCTTCTTGTTTGGCAGGAGCTGATTCTTTTGTCTCTTCTTTCTTGGGAGCAGGCTTTGATGAACCTCCGGAAGCAGCTGCTTTTCCGGTGGCAATTACCGCAATGGTTTGCCCAACTTCGATCGTATCATTTTCTTCGGCGAGAATTTCAACCAATGTTCCTGCTGCCGGGGATGGGACTTCGCTATCCACTTTGTCGGTAGAAATCTCAAGCAGAGTTTCATCTTCTTCAACCGTATCGCCTACTTGCTTAGACCAGCCGATCACGGTTGCCTCCACTACCGACTCGCCCATTTGCGGCATTTGAACTTCAATTCGTTCGCCTTCATCATCACTACCTGAAGCTGCAGGAGCTGATTCTTCCTGTTGAGGTTCTTCTTCAGTTTCTTCCTGAGCAGGCTCTTCTGCTTTTGCTTCCTCAGAACCTTCGGATGAAACATCGCCTGCAGCATCTGCATCTGTTTCAATGATGGCAATGGCTTTACCCACTTCTATCACATCGCCTTCTTCCGCTAAAATTTCTACGAGCACACCGGCTTCAGGAGAGGGTACTTCAGTATCCACTTTATCGGTGGCCACTTCAAGCAAAGTTTCATCCACCTCAACGGTGTCGCCAACCTGCTTGGTCCACTCGATTACTGTACCTTCCATTACTGATTCGCCCATTTGGGGCATGACCACTTCTACCTTCGCCATAAAATTGTTTGTTTTGGTGCCTGTAAGGCGGATTTAAGGAATTTTCAACGGACTCTAAAGTTCAGGATAATTCCAATTAGTTCAAAATAAGTATCGTTCTTTTAAATTATAGAAAAGCGCTTTTTCAGATCTTTACTTAATCTTTCCCAATTTTACCCTGTATTTTCTTTTGATATTGAATATTTACGGAGCTTTATAAATTTTTTCTTGAGGTTTCAATCCTTGTTGTA
>Ga0136558_1000120_pt1 | contig 45645 bp, 45 predicted proteins | sample AntRauTorckE6833_FD_101391 | JGI IMG/M metagenome (GOLD analysis project Ga0136558, IMG submission 101391) | Saline lake microbial communities from Rauer Islands, Antarctica - Metagenome Torckler E6 #833 | ecosystem: Environmental > Aquatic > Non-marine Saline and Alkaline > Saline | place...
ATCAAAAAATATTTCATATAGCTCTATTGTAGAGCACTTCTGGTTTTTTGACCACCGTTCAGAAATAGGCTTAATTTTCCATTAATTCTGATGCTTGCAGTGAAATAGTAGTACCTGGCTGTGGCTGCTCTTTAATAATCTTTTCTGCAATAACTGATTCAACGTGATCTTGGATTTCTCGACGCATTGCCCGAGCACCAAAGGTTGCGCTGTAGCCATGGGTACGTAAGTAATCGATTATGTCCTCGTGTAATGATAGTCGATATCCCTGTTGTTCAATTCGTTGCTTTAAATCATTTAACATTAAGTGAGCTACTTGAGCTTGTTCTGTTTGTTGCAGTGGTTCAAAGATAATGGTGTTATCAAATCGGTTGATCAACTCAGGTCGGAATACGCCAGCTTGGATGATGTGTTCAATAATATCATCGTTAAGACCACGATTGGTGCGGCGTTGCTCAGTGGTTTGGTAGATTAAGTCACTGCCGGCGTTACTGGTCGCGATAATGATGGTGTTGCGAGCGTTTACCTGGCTACCACGACCGTTGGTAAACGCACCTTCATCGAGAATTTGTAAGAAAAGGTCGTGTATAACTGGATTGGCTTTCTCAAACTCATCTAATAAGAGGACGGTATACGGATGGTCGTGTAGCGCTTGGCTTAAACTACCGCTATTTGATTTATCCCCAATTAATTGAATGAGGGCTTGGTCGTGATTATACTCAGACATATCAAGCCGTACCATATTGGTTTCATCATCGAAGAACACTTCCGCCAGCGCTTTAGCAGTTTCAGTTTTACCCACTCCGGTTGGGCCCAGAAATAAGAAAGAACCCAAGGGACGGGTAGAGGTTTGAATACCCACTCGAGCTCGACGAATCGTATCGGCAATAGCGTCAATGGCTTGCTCTTGTCCGATGACTCGAGTGTGTAGCCGGTCTTCTAATTGTAATAGCACTTCCCGTTCTTCGGTTGAGATTTTCCCTACCGGAATACCAGTGTTGGTAGTAATGTGAGCGTGAACTGTTTCAGCAGTAATGGTTTCAGTACCTTGTTGATGAGCGGCAGCAGCGACCTCTACCATGAGAGTTAAAGCCGAGTCTGGTGCTACACCGTCGGTAATGTAGCGGTGAGCGCCTTGGGCAATAGCTACTAGGGCTGGATAGGTAAAGAATACGTGGTGTCGTTGTTCTGTTTCAGTGCAAGAACGCTGTAAGATTCGTACGACACTTTCAGTGTCGGGAATGTCGATTACGACTTGACCAAACCGGCGCAGCAGGGCCCCGTTTGGTTGTAAGTGTGTATGAAATCCATGTGGTGTATCAGTAACAATAAACTGTAGCTCAGAGTGTGACAGGTAGGGGTCAAGGATGGTGGCAATGTTCACGCCCTGATTTTTTGCCTTTACCAGTACATCGCTGAAGCGTTCAATAACTAAAATTATATTTCCAGCTTCAGTAGCTTCAACCATGATTTGCTGGAGAAGCTGTTCAACTTTTTGGGACTTGTCGGTAGTGGCCAAAATACGCTCCATATCTAAGATGGCGATTCGTTTATGTTGTAGGCCAGCGACACTCTGGTTTTGTTTAATTTGTTGTTCGAGGGCGACGATTACATCAGCCTTCCCTACCCCAGCCTCACCTAGGAGGATTACATTCCCAGCCTTCTCATGCAGTAGTAATTCACTAATTTCATCTACTTTTGCAAAGGCATACTGAGGGGCGGTACCAAAGACTGAAAATACTGCCGAGGTATATACTGGTCGGAGTACTCGGTTTAAAGCAGCGGTATAACCATAAGCCCACGAAGACCCCAAGCCACGACTATTTAATAAGTTATTTTTACTCCACCACCGAGATCGGATTTTTTTCGTTCGATCAAGCTGGTCAACCCAACGCAAGGCACCTAAAAAATGCACCGATCGCACTCCTTGGCTTTCCATGAAGGCCACTAGCTCGGGGTCGTAATTGAGGAGCGTGGTGCCAAGAGTGGTTAAGGTGAGTGGCTGTCCTTCTGGTGCTGGGATTTGAGCGCTATCAATAACAGTGCGAGAACGATTGAGAAAGTCATGTAGAGCGGCTGAAGTAAGACCAGCTCGGGTAGTGACTTGTTTGCCGAGGGGGTGTTGTAGAAACGCGGCTGTTAAATCGTGAGGGTCTTGGGCAATAATTGCTGCTGCCGAATAATGACATGGGGCCGAAACCAGTTCTGGTTGATGTTGACGGCTTTGTGTACCTCGGAAATAATAAAAATTATGATAGCTATACAACATAAGTTGCTCCAACCACAATCCTCCACTGAGTAAGGCAATACCGTACCAAAGATAAGGTTGATCAAGATACGGGTTACCTGTTAGGGTACCAAGTAAGCCAACGCTGGTACTGACACCGACAATCACACCACTACTAACACGCAGTGCAGACAGGCTCTTGCGGCTTAAGTACCGCTCAAGAGTAAGAGCTGGTATAAAAGGTTGGGCTCGATCTTTAAATGAAGGCATAGAGATAGATACAAATTAAAGCGATACCGCTGACGATACTACTACTCACTACCAAAGGAGCTAGTATCCAGACTATGTAACCAATAAACACACTCACGCATAGAATACCGATAAAACAAAGGCCTGCTAAAATAATTATGCTCCGCAAGAAAAAACCAAGGATACGCGAGACACTGTTGACTACTGCGGTGGTTGCCCAGTCTTCCCAGTTCCATTTTTTACTACGGGATTCGGTCATGCGGTGCCAGGGGGCAAACAAAGTACGAGCGTGAAGTTTAATCATGAACAGATGGGCGGTGTAAATCACAAAATTAAGCCAGAGATGAAAGCCTGACTGTAGGGCTGTGGTGTAGTGCCATTTAGCGTAATCAGCCACTAATAATGTGAAAGTCATAGGTATCCCTAGTGTACCGTACTGAATACATAATATATGTGAGTTGCTCCCAGTCATAAATAAAAATCCCGCTGCCTAGGCAGCGGGATTTTTATTAAAGACGTAATTAACGTTAGGCGCGAGCCACGTTCATTGCGCTTGGTCCTTTTGGACCGTCTTCTACGTCGTAAGTGACAGCGTCACCTTCTCGTAGATCATCGAAAGCCAAATCAGTAAGAGAGTGAGCGTGAAAGAACACGTCCTTGTCTCCTTCTTCTGGCTTGATAAAACCGTATCCTCGGTCAGTTACTCGTGCGATAGTACCTTTCATTTGTTTTTCTTGACTATTATTAACTCTACAAAACCTCACTTCACCTTCTCAACAGAGCCTGCGACAAAGGAGCGTGCGTTTCGTATGGTTAGTAAAGCATATTTACACCAAAATACAAGGGGTTTAATCATCTGGAAACCGTAATTGTAAAAAAGTAGATAGTTCAGTAGTTTGCAGGTAGGGGTTGTGTTGCTTCTCTTTTCCTATGGTACTGGTTGGGTGTGGGCCATAATTATGTCCGGGATAGATGGTGGTTGCATCAGGAAGGGTGGTTAATAGTTTGAGGCTCGCGTGGAGTTTCGCTGCTTCTGTGTGGGTGGTACGGCCACAGCCACGGACAAATAAAGTGTCTCCGGTAAGTAATTCGGATTGTGGATTGGTGACTGTACTAGGATGCCAAAAACAAACCGAGTCGGTGGAGTGTCCTGGAGTGTGCCACACCATCCAACGTTGTTCACCAATCGTAAGTTCGGTTCTGTCATAAATTGGCCGTACGTCTGCGGTGGCAGATAGAGCTGGTATGCCATCAGCGTGTACATATATAGGTAGTGCACCATACTGAGAGCGAATTTCTGCTAGCCCATCGGTGTGGTCGGGGTGAGTGTGGGTTAGCCAAATAGCTTGCAGGGTGTAGTTCTGGTCTTTAAGAAAACGGTGCACGTCTTCTAAGTTTCCGGTCGGATCGACCACAACAGCATGGCTAGTTTTTTGGTCCATACATATATAGGTACAGTTATTATCAAAGCCGCCGACCAAAAATTGTTGCACTACAGTCATAAAACTATACTACCATCACTATATAGGTAGTTACTATATGTAGAAATGACACGCACTGAGGAGTGCGTGTCATGGGTTGAAGAACCAGAAAAAAAGAATGGGTTACGGCGTAACCGCCACCACTTGGCCGTTGATTGTCACCTGTCCGGCTTTTTGGGGAACCCAGCGGCCATCGATCTGGTGTACATTTTTGGCACACCAGCGTTCCTTGGCCTCGGCCGAAGCGAAATAGACTCCCCCGAGGCCGTCTAGGTTGATGAACGGATAGGTGCCGTCACCACGAATAGTAATCGGCACACCCGTTTCGGCACAGTGTTCAGTGGGCATGGTCATCTCCTTTTTTACCAACTGTCATAATCATGCCATATATTATAAAAGTGTCAAACAATACGACGAAGTTAGTAGAAATTGTTATACTGGACGCATGAAGATTTACTCGTGGAACGTGAATGGTATTCGAGCGGTGCATAAACGGGGACAATTAAAGGAATTTCTAGAACACCACCAACCAGATATACTTTGTATACAAGAAACAAAGGCGCAACCCAATCAGGTAGCTGACGCTTTTGAAGCAGCCTTTCCTGAATATGAACAATATTGGCATTCAGCTGAGAAAAAAGGGTATTCCGGCACCGCAATCTTTAGCCGTACTTCCCCAATTGAGGTACTGTATGGCCTTCCATCCACTATTCAAAGTAAGTATGCTCTGACTGATACCTACGGCGATACCACCAAAGAGGGTCGGGTCGTGGTCGCCGAGTATGAAACCATGTACGTGGCAACGGTATACACACCCAACGCCAAAGAGGATTTATCACGGATTGCGATGCGTACAGAATGGGACCCGGCTTTTTTAGAGTATATGAAACAACTGGAAGCTGATAAACCGGTAGTGTTTTGTGGTGATTTTAATGTGGCACATACGGAACAAGATCTGGCACGACCAAAACCCAACGTAGGGAGAAAGGGGTTTACTGTTGAAGAACGGGGTGGTTTTACTGCTATGACCGAAGCTGGCTTTGTTGATACGTTTCGAGAGTTTTATACCGGTAATGGTTACTACACCTGGTGGTCTCATTTTGGTAATGCACGAGAGCGAAACGTAGGTTGGCGGATTGATTACGTAATGATTAGTCAGACTTTGGCTCCTCTCCTTTTGCAAGCAGATATCCATCCGCAAGTGTTTGGGTCTGATCACTGCCCCGTTTCAATTCGATTACGGTAGTATTTTTTGGTTTTGCACGCTAGTAAATAACAACATTAATCTTAATACTGTCAATAGTAAAAGAAAATGATAGAAAAAACCCTTATTTTAAAGGGTTTTTTCGTGGAATTAAAAGTGTAAAATCTATGAGACAAACTAAAAGACAGTATCCACAGCTATCCCCATGACTTGTCCTTTACACTTGTATATAAAAGACATACTATACGTGTAGGCCCAGAAAGGGCGAGCGATAACAACTCAGGTAGTAATCCATAGCAGTGATTATCCACCTCGTTATCCTTAAAGAGATCTTTCCACAATTGAGACGATTACCTCCAAACTCTCAAAAAGAAATGTTCATAACATTCCCACCCTCGATACTTATGACTCACCACAATACATAAGTATCACAACTAGAGTGAGTGCCCTAGACGGTTAGCCGGCAAAAGAAGAGACGATATAAAAAGAGTATCGTAAAAGACGTAGAGCAAAATAATATGCCAGGCGCCAACTAAGACGAAAATGTCTTTCTACAAACTCACCACCACAAAGACCTGAAGGCATCGGCAGCCAATCTTCTCCACTGATTTGCTTCCGATACCTTCAGGTCTTTTTTAATATCAATCTCATTGAGGAGGGTAGAATCCTCCTCTTTTTATTACTTAATACCGCATCCAAAGCGTGTGTAACATTCTGTACTGTTCAGACGGTAGGTCAGGTCACTAGCTCACTCGATGTTGTTTGGCAATCGCCTCGAGGGCTTTTTCTTCCTCTTGTTCTAGGGTTTGTTTACCGGTATCAGCCAACCTTTGTAGCTCGATAAGAGGTTTATCCACCAACGTATGCACACGTTGTTCTAGGTATTCTGCAGTGTTTTTCCCCGGGTCTACCAACACCTCTTCCAACAGGGCATGCAAGAGATATCCCAGCTTTTTCCCCGGTTTTTCCCCAGTTATCTCCATAATTCGGTTGCCGTCTATCTGTAACATCTTTACCGACAGGGGGTCACGACGAGCTTCGTCGACCATAGCTTTATATTTTCTGAAACGAAATGGCTGTTCTTTGGGTCGGCCAGTACCAATGCGGTCACAAATACGCAAATTCAATAAATCTTCAATTTGATCTTCCCCTACTCTAGTAATGGTGCGTCGCACCGCCGCGAGGGTAATTTCGTCAGGATCGGAGAAGAACATATGCCAACGCACTAAAGTGGTTACGCTTTCGATGGTTTCTCGGGGTAGTTTAAGTCGAGATAGAATCTCTCGAGTCATCCGAGCTCCAACCACTTCGTGTCCGAAAAAGGTGTATTTTTTAGTTTTTCCGCCGGTACGACGGGTACGAGGCTTGCCGATATCGTGCAAGAGGGCGGCTAGTCGCATGATAATCGAATAGTTTTTGTCAGCGGCGGCTTGAAGACTACGCAAAAGATGTTCGTAAACATCGTAGGCATGTATACCACCCTGTTCACAGTCAATCGTTTCTTCGAGTTCAGGAATAATGTGAGGTAATAGCTGGAGCTTTTCTAAAAATAATATTCCTTGCATGGGAGTATCAGTCGCCAGTATTCGCAACAGTTCACCAGCAATACGCTCTTTTGAAATACGTTGTAATTGCTTGTTATTTCGCTCAATTGCCGCCATGGTCTCCCCTTCAATCATAAATTCTAGCTCAGTAGCAAGACGAATTGCTCGCAACATACGCAGAGCGTCTTCAGCAAAGCGTTCGTCTGGTGAACCAACTGTCTTTAGGCGACGAGCTTGTAAATCGCTGATACCATCGTAGTGATCAACCAGAGTATCAGTTTCTGGTCGATACGCGATGGCGTTAATAGTAAAATCGCGACGAGCCAAATCAGCGTCGAGTGAAACACCAAAAGTGACCTGATCAGGTCGTCTGGCGTCGCTGTAGCCGCTTTCGCTGCGGTAGGGTGTCACTTCAATCACCTTTAGTCGTTCGTCCGTTGCAGTATCATTAGTAATACCAACGGTGCCGTACTCATTATTACAGAAATTATCAGGAAATAAGGCTTGAATTTGTTCGGGATGAGCGTCGGTAGTGAGGTCCCAGTCTTTTGGGGTACGTCCCAACAGGAGGTCACGCACACAACCACCCACTAAATAAGCCTCAAAACCAGCTTGTTCCAGCGTTTGGGCCACTCGACGGACGGGCGTTGGGATACTCTGGGTAGGAATCATATTAAGTGTAATTGTAGCAGAAAATCGTTGCGTTTTCTTGCATTTACGCGTATTATATCAGCGTTGCAATTGCACCCGTGGTGAAATGGATATCATTACTGACTTCGGATCAGTCGTTGGGGGTTCGAGTCCCTCCGGGTGCACCAAAAATGAAGTTATTGCCGCGCACTCGGAGGCGCAACGGTTGTGGGTAGTAACCGGCGCAGGACTCGAAAAGGTTGCCTTGGATTTTGTGAGGTACGAAACAAAATACAGACAACCTGTACTGAACCGGTACGGTTCGAGCCCCCCCCTTGGTGCACTAAAAAGAAGCTACTAAGTTATGTTGGGTCACAAGAGATGTGTTGAAGGTAAAGGCTTAATAGCAGTATTTAATAACGCGATTGCGTGATTTATTACGTATATAGAACAAGTTGTATGGAACTATCAGAAAGAGCAATTCAAACCTTGGAAACAGAAGGTTGTGTTAGTGTGTATGAGCAAGATTGGGTGGCTAAAGAGAAGTCAGTTTTACACACTAAGACTATAGAACCGTTACAGGTCTACGTAACTGAAGGAGAATTACAAGTCCCTACCAATGATGTAGGTGGGCGGTTTTATCAAGCTGGCGAACGTTTTTCGGTGGCGCCCCACACAGAAGTTCTGGTTATAGCTGGCCCAGCCGGAGCTCGGGCAGTTATTGGAGAATAGTAATCAACTGCTGGTCACTTAAGAGGACTTTCTTTAAAATTGAACAGATGATACTATCTATTATAGTTTATGTCTAAAGTTCAGAAAGAAAAAAAGCGTGAGTTAGCAACCTATTATCGAGAAAAAGGTTTTTCTTATTCAGAAATTGCCGGGTTATGTGGAGTATCAAAAGGTACTATTAGTAACTGGTTTCGTGGCAATTTGCTCTCAAAACAGGTAGCTGAGCGAAATACAAAACGAGCCCAAGTCGAAAATGCGAAACGGCTGCAATTAATTAATAAAATTCGGAAACGTGATCGAATAAAGCAGCAAGAATTAACTCTAGAACAAGCAAAAAGTACCTTTACGGCCGTTTCCCGTGAACCGTTATTTGTAGCTGGAGTAACGTTATCGAAAACGATGAAGCTATCAAACAACCAAATACGCTTATCAAGCACTGATATAGAGCAACAGCTACTGTGGTTACGGTTTCTACAACGATATGCTGGGATTTCTGGACCGCAAGTGCGATTTCAATTAACGGTCTACCAATCGCAAGACATGGCCTTGTGCGAACAAAAATGGCAACATGAGTTGCAATTACCCAGCACTAGCTGGTATAAGACCCAATATTTATCCCAAGGCGACGCTACACACCCACCATTGCATTTTGGGGTCGGGAGTACTATAATTGCCAGTGCTTCGTTAGTCACCAAGCTTAATTTTTGGCAAACAGAGTTGTGGAAATCACTACTACGATAGCATTTGCGGCCATGGTTAAGTGGTATAACGGGTCCTTGCCAAGGATCAGTCGGGAGTTCGATTCTCCCTGGCCGCACATAAACAAACAAAACCGACATTGTATGTCGGTTTTGTTTGTTTCTTAAGGCAGCGTTAATACTAGATGTATATCTCCAGGAGCTGGCTTTTAGTACCGTAAGACAAACAAGTACTAGCAATCAAATGTTAGTAGTTTCCGGTCCGCACAATAATTGACGGATTTTGGGTATTTCAATGGCAAGCTATTATGTAACTTTTATCAGTTCCGGTTAGTTACTCTAGATTGAGATACCGATTATGTTCTACGTGTAACCTAAGCCAACCATACTTCATATCATGTGTATTCGCTAAGGAGAACGCTGTATACGACGCTTGCTGTGGACGTACATTGACTGTTTCGTGTGAAAAGTAGTGATAAATATACCACGTGAAACAAGTTTCATACGAAACAAACTAAGTCAAACGTAAGAGCTATGATATTTGCCTCAAAATGTTTAGAGATCAAGGAAATAAACAAACCAGAACGAAACGTACGTTACACACGAAACAATTCAGATTTTATTAAAAAATGTATCCGAGAATTGGTAATTTGTTCTACGTGTAACCATTTCTGAGAGCATAGACACTCCAGATAAAATATTTCTTACAACATGAACCTATAATAACTGGGGTTAGAATGCGGTATAGTATCACGTGAAACATATTTTAACCGTTCTACGTGCAACCATAAATAAATATTTTACGCAATGAATAGAAATCTCACCCCAGTATAGCTTGGGAGCCATAGCAGCCTACTGTGAGGTTTGAGAAGGTTCTACGAGAAAACAAACTCGATAACTGGGGATAACCGAGTGGATAGGTGGATAAAGGACAGTGTCCGTAAAACTGTACTTCATGATTATAGATTGAATAGTATAGTTATTTCAATAAAAATGTCGTTTTTAATTACGTTTCACGTGGTACATTTTGGTAGTTTTTTAATGATATACTTTATACGTAATGGATACTCAGACAGTTGGTTGGTGGGGTGAGCGACTTGTCGCTGCGTACCTGCAACGGCAGGGGTTTGCTTTACTAGATCACCATTACCAAAAAAAGTGGGGCGAAATTGATTTAGTGTTTTCACGACGACAGACTATTCATTTTGTTGAGGTAAAAAGCACAATTAAGAAAGAGGTTGTCTTGGTACATAAATCAGGTGAACCGTTGGTCTATCGACCCGAACAGCTAGTTGATGCTAAAAAAATTGCTAAGATTCGTCGAACGGTAGGATCGTGGATGCTCGAGTTTGGCCTTTCATCTGACGTATCTTTTGATGTTGCTGCGGTGCAGTTGGTTCCAAAGACGAAAGAAGCTTGGATAGAGATGTTTTGGCATGTAGAGTAGTAGCAAAAAAAGTGCACTCGTGATAGGATTTGCGAGCACCAGTCACTATTTGTGTATGGTGAAATAAAATAGCTATCGGGGTGTAGCATAATGGTAGTGTACACGGTTTGGGACCGTGTGGCCCGGGTTCGATTCCCGGCTCCCCGACAATCAGCAAGATGACCTAGTTTAGCTAGGTCATCTTGCATTAAGAACCAGAAAATATTACCAGTGGTAGGTACGATAAACGTAAATATCAATCAGGTAATGTTTGGCTCGCAGAAACAACCTCAGAATATTGTATTTTATTATGAATAAGCGACACGTTACTTTATATTCAACTGCTAATCAGGGATGTTTACGGCTACAGAGCTGTTTATTTCACGTGAAACTATAAGATACTACAATCATCATTGCTGTGATCAAAGCAGTCAAAACGTTCCATGTGAAAATACCGGTTATGAGTTGCGTATTATGATGAGCTCCTCTATAGTGAGACGATTATTCTGAGCCATGATTACGTACTACTTCAGAACCGTTAAAGATCAGTCATTACAAACCTTAGAACAGTCTCGTTCTGGGGTCTGGGCTCATGTAGTGGCACCGACTGAGACAGAGTTGACTACCTTAGAACAAACCTATGCTCTTGATGAAGGAGTGATGGAGGATGTAACTGACTTTTACGAGGTTCCTCGTTTAGAAATAAACGACGGTGTGGTTTATTTGTTTACTCGCTATCCTTTGAGTTCTATTAATGAAGATACAAATACAGCACCGATACTATTTGTACTGGGACCATCGTACGTGGTGACTATTGCACAGTACGATGTTCCACCGATTGATGCATTATTAGCTGGTGATGAGCCAACCTATACTACCCAAAAATCAAAGTTATTTCTCCAGTTGATGGACGCGGTGACAACTGCTTTTGACAAGGAGTTATTACGTCTACGGAAACAGGTCCACAAAGACCGAATTCGACTTCGTTCTATCGGTACTCGTGACATTGAGCGATTGGTGGTAAATGAAACCAAACTAAACAGTATGGTTGATGCATTAGTGCCAACCAATGCTGCGCTGCAGAAGATTTTAAAAAGTAATTACATTACTTTTTATACCGAGGACCGTGAAATGGTTGAGGATGTGGTGATTGCGAACGATCAAGTAGTTAACTCAGCGCGGTCGGTTCTAAAAACTATTCAAAACATTCGTAGTGCTACAGAAGCAATTATGTCTAGCCGACTGAACAATGCATTAAGAATTTTGACTGTGTTAACGATTATGCTAACGATTCCACTAGTCATACCATCAATTTATGGTATGAACGTACCGCTTCCAGCGCAGGACGAGCCTTATATTTTTAGTGTAATTGTGGGGGTGAATTTGCTGTTTATGCTCACTTTGGCTATAGTTTTACGTAAGAATAATTGGTTCTAATAATTTTTTATGTATGCACCACAGCCCTATAAAGAAGGTTATTTGCCAGTTGAGGATGGGCATTGTGTGTATTACGCTGAGTTTGGTCAGGTGGACGGGCCGGTAATTGTTTCTGTTCATGGCGGACCAGGGTCACAAAGTAAGCCCAAGCACGCCGCTTTATTTGATCTTACTCGTTATCGGGTTGTATTATTTGATCAGCGTGGCTGTGGTAAAAGTACGCCAGCGGGGGAGGTGGCGGATAATACAACTGCGCACATCGTGTCGGATATGGAACGGTTGCGGACAACCCTTGGGGTTCCTCGGTGGTTCGTGGCTGGTTCGAGTTGGGGTTCAGCGGTTGCGCTAGTCTACGCTGAGACCTTTCCTGAGGTGGTGGCTGGTCTACTGCTCTCAGCTGTGTTTTTGGCTGATGAGACTACCGATACATGGGCGTTTGCGAACGGTGATGGGGTAGCACGGCTCTTTCCTGATGGATGGAAAGAGTGGCAAACTGGTCTAGAGCGGTTGGGACTTACTCAGTTGTCTCGTACTGAGCAACAACAGCAGTTGTACGAACTAATCTGCCAAGGAACCGCAAAGCAGCGGGCCGCAGTGGCCGCACTTATGAATAACTGGGAAGTAAATCTTTTATCGCGCAATATCCCGGTGCAATTTCGTCGTGCTGAAGATATGACTGATGCTGATATTTTTAGTACGACTATATTTCTTCATTACCAAGTCAATAAACACTTTTTAGAACTCCAGCAAATTGAACAAGCTCTCGACCGACTCGGAACCGTACCAATCATAATTGTGCACGGTCGGTATGATGTTTTGTGTCCTCCAGCCGGAGCGATGGCTGTAGCAATGCGTGTAGCTGTGGCAGAGGTGGTTTGGTTACCAGAGTCGCATCATGTATTTAGTGGTGATGGGGCAGTAGCTCGTATGTATGTATTTCGTGATTTCCTTAATCAGCATGCAATATCTACATAGCGTGCCGGTGGGTGAAAGAAAATGCTCATTCAGCCGTCTTCACGTATAATGGGTCTTGCATGGACAAGCAGCACAATATGTCAGATCCAGAGACTCGCTTCCTAGAAGCTTTCGACACGTACGGTGATGCTTTGTTTCGCCACGCTGCGTTGCGAATTGCCGACAGAGATCGTGCCTTAGATATCGTTCATGATACGTTTGCTAAGGTCTGGTCTTATATTAGAAACGGGCATGAAGTCAGTTCTTTTCGGCCTTTTTTATACAAAGTACTCAATAATTTAATAATTGACGAGTACCGTAAGCAACGTGAGGCTTCGCTTGACCAGATGTTTGAGGTTGATGGGGTAGATGAGGGAAATTTTCCCGAACTATCAGAAAACTCAACTGAAGCACTGGTTGCTACTATAGATGGTAGTCGAGCGTTCGAAGTGCTAAAAGAGTTACCCGACACCTACCGTGAAGTATTACTGTTGCGATTCGTTGACGGGTTAGGCCCAAAAGAAATTAGCGAACTGATTGAGGTTTCTGAAAATATTGTTTCAGTCCGACTCCATCGTGGACTCAAAGCCTTGCGCCAGTTGATTGAAACTGAAACCAAAGCTCGTGAAGATCGCCGAAAGAAAAACCAAACCACTTAATTTACCTAATGAAACGCTTTACTAAACAATTACAAGATCGTACGAAAACTGTCCAAATGACGGCGTCGGAACGTTCTGCGCTACGGAATCAAATTAAAACGTATATGGAGTACCATCCGGTAACTGCGACAGCAAAGCAGTCATCCGATCCTGCTCTCACAACTGCCTCTTCTACGACGCGGTGGTGGAGTCGGTGGCGTTCTGTGGCGGCTGCTGTAACGGTTTTTATGGTAGCGCTAGTGCCGCTGGCTGCTGAACGTTCAATGCCGGGGGATATGTTATATGCCGTTAAGGTTAAATTTAATGAAGAAGTACGCGGCTCTTTGTCAGCTACTTCATACGATGAGGTAGAGTGGGCGACTGAGCGTTTAAATCGTCGTTTGGTTGAAGCTCAATTACTGGCCCAAGAGGGCAAGTTAACCACCGCAGTGGAAACTGAAGTTGCCGCTGCGGTGCGAGAGCATAGTGCTAAAGCACGTGAAAGTATCGCGATGATGCGAGAAGAAAACCCTGACGAGGCAGCAATTGCTGAGATTGCCCTCAATGCATTACTTGATGTGCATTCATCGGTACTAGCTGCGCAAAAGGTAGAGACAGCTACTGGTACGGCTGCGGTTGCAATGGTGGCTGTGGAACCAGCTGGCGGTGCTATTTCAGAAGCCTTAACCGCATCCCGCCAAGAGAGCGATAATGAGACGGTGTCAGTGCCTCGTCCATCAGCTGAACGTTTATTATCACAAATAGAGACTGAAACAGCCAAAGCATATACCTTGTTAGAGCAAATTGAACCAGCTACCGCTACTACAGTGTTGGCTACAGTGCCGCGTCGACTAGAGGATGTGGACCGGAAAGTGCAAGCTGCAGTTGAAGCGCGTGATGCTGGTGAAGATATTGAGGCTAGGGTATTACTGACGGAAGCTTTGGTACGTACTCGTAAGGTAATTACGTATGTACAGAATTGGCAGCTCGGCAGTGAGGTGGATATCGATCAAATTGTACAGATTGAATACACTGCGATAGAGTTGACAGAGCGATTACACTTTAAAGAGGAGCGTTTGCAAGTGCGGTATGAATACATTCTTAGTGTCGTGGATGAGTACGCTACCACCACGTCGGCTACCGAGGCTACTTCATTATTAGTTGCTGTACCAACCCAGTTTGCGAGTAGTACGGCCGCAATCAACGCCAAAGATTTTGCTACTGCCGGAACCATATTGCATGACATTGAGCGGGCGTTAGATGCAGTAGTAGCGGCGTTGTCTATTCCGAACCGCCTTCCAGATCCAGTGGTCGAAACTGCTACTACTACAGCCACCTCAAGTGCGTCGCCACTGGTAACGTTGAAACCGTATCTGGTAGCTCCACAGTGACCACTACGGAAGATCAGTCTCTGCTGCCGAACGAAACTACGAGTTCGACCGCCGGTATGGTAATCGACTCGGTTGTAGAGTAGCTGGTTGTACCCATCTCTGGTATTCGTTGGTTTGACAGACAAGTAGCAAAACCTTTATAGTAAAAGACATGAAAAGTAACGTCATGACCATTCGTAGTAGTGTGCACCATAGTCTGGTGCTCGTATTTGCTATTATGCTCGCTTGGATAAGTGGGTCGTTTGGCATGTAATATGCAATATAACTCCTCTGATACACCAAACAACCCACTCCCAGTGGGTTGTTTTTGTTCTTGGGGTTATGAGTCGATGAATGTGGTGAATTAGTTCACTTTACTCACCGGCTCGTAACACGAGACCGGACCACTGTTTCTATCTAAGAAATGAAGGTGGTATTTGTTCTTTATAAACTGGGAGATGTGGCTGTGGAACCAATGACAGTTACCGAAACTGAAACTATCAGTCAGCTTAAGATTGCGGCTGATATCGAGCGTCTGGCAGATGCACTACCGCGACTGTTTGCAGCCGTACGTGCTCCGGCGGTGCGAGAGCATCCTGTTTGGGGTACGCTGATTCCGTACGACGTACCTACTTACGGGGAAGGTGAGTCTCTGGGGCACTGTGTCCGACCAGACATTGTGGTGACCGAGGATGGCCTTCAGGTTTCAGAGTTCGACTGCGTACCATCTGGCCGAGGATTCTCGCTCAATGTGCTGGGTGCAGAAGCTCTACAGCATGAATTTCTGGCACCGTTCGATGCGTGGTATGCAGCCATGGGAGTCAATCGAGTGCTGTACGGAACGGCTTCTCGTACAACTTGTTGGGAAGAAACACGTCTATTTTCAGCGCGGTTGCGAGATCTCTTCGGCCGATCTATTCGGCCGGTCAATCTCGATGATACGCCGCGTTTTGATGGGGTGATTGACCGACTGTCCTATCGTTCGGAGATGGCTTCAAGTCGTCGCCGTGAGCTGTGTCTTGAAGGAGCGCAAGTAATCACGGCCGAGCCGTATCTTGACAGCAAGATGTTGTTCGCGCTGGTGCATGATTCGGCGATGGAGACAACCTTGCGCTCTTATATGAGCGTCGACCAGCTGACTACACTTCGGGAAATGATTCCTGAAACGTATGCAGTGGAGCAATGCTCTCCAGAAGTTCGGCAAGATATCGTCGGCGAGTTCAAGCAGTGGGTACTTAAATCCACTGACGTTGAAACTGACGAATGCTGGGGGAGTCGCGGCACAATCATCGGTCGGAAGTATACTCGCAGCAAATTCAGTGACGTGCTAAGCGGTGACCGACCAATCAATAACAAGGATATCGGCCGACATCCAGTATTGCAGCGGTTTGCTGAGTCGTGCGACTTCACTTCGACCTGGAATCGAATCGCCGCTGGAGTTGAGCGTGCGGCCGATCAGTCGCAGTTTGCTCATGCTACGCATGACATCAAGCCGGCGCGCAAGAAGGTCTTTGCTCGGGTTGGTGTTTACCTACTGCTGTCGAATACTACACAGGAGGTGCGTGTGCCGCCGTTTGCAATCTTGACGTTGCGGCAAGACCCGCTGGTGCATGGTGCTGGTGATTCTGTGATTACTGTCGCACGAATGACCTGAATCAGTCCTAGATGTTCTTAAATCGAGTAAGGCCGGTGGCCTTACTCGATTTTTTCTTTTATACTCCAACTATATGGAACCAGTGATTGAAATCGCCCAAGCTTTAACTCGCTTTCGTAGTACACACGAACGTCCTGAGGAAATGAAAGCATGTTTGGAATATTGTCGTAATTATTTTGCTGACTTACCGGTACATGCCAAACTACTGGAGTACGGGTCAGTGCCAACCTTGGTGGTGGGAAATGTTGCTACTACACACTACGATGTGTTGTTGGTTGGCCATATCGATACGGTTGAGGGTACTGATGAATTATTTGCAGGTACCCTAAAAAATGGACGACTGTACGGTCGAGGTACGCTCGATATGAAGGCTTTTGTGGCGACTTCAATGGTAGTGTTTAGCGACTTAGTGCGAGCAGATTTTTCTGGCACTATCGGATTGGTGATTGTGACCGATGAAGAGTTGGGTGGTCGGTGCGGGGCTCGTCATTTGGTAGAGGATTTGGGATACACTGCAGACACTGTGTTGGTGCCAGATGATGGAGAGGCAATTGATCGAGTGATTGGAGACACGAAGCATATTTTACAGCTTTCTTTTGTAGCTAAAGGAAAGGAAGCACATGCCTGTCGACCATGGAACGGACAGAACGCCATTACTGCGTTATTTACTACGTATCAGAAACTGGCAATCGCACTTGATAAATTAGCCGCTGAAGATGCAAAAGAGGCGTCTGACCCAAATTGGATAACAACCTATAATATTGGGACTATAAACGGTGGAGTAGCAACCAATGAAGTGCCGGAACAAGCCGAGATGACCGTTGATGTACGGTTCGTAGCGCCAACGACTAGAGCGCAGTTGATGCAACTTGTTGAAGAGAGTCTTGCACCAGGAGTTAAGATGAACGTGGCTTTAGAGGGTCCACCTACCACTTTAATGCGGGATGCAGTAGTAGACGCGTATCTGCAGAGCATTGCAGAATGTACTGGAAAAGTCCCTCAACTGGTTGGCGCACTAGGGGGAACTGATGGTCGTTACTTTGCTTACGCGGGGATGCGTACTATTGTGCATCAAAGCGCTGGCGGCAACGCTCAAGCGGCCGACGAATACGTCGAGACCCAAGGATTACTTGATTTAGTGCAGATTCAAAAACAGTTTATTGAAACTACTTACGGCGGCTAAGCGGTGCTTGTATTCCTAGTGTGGTCTGCTACTATCGGCAGTATATCTTTGGTAATTAGTAACGCATACGTATGAATTCATTATCCCTGACCGCTTTATTAGAGGCTATGCCTGACATTATTGTAACGCTACCAACGTTTGGTGCGGTTGATTTGACTCGGCCGATACTAGCACTGTTGGTCTTCTCCATTTTGTATGGGTTTTTTCAAGTGGTACAGCAAATTATCTTGGTACAGCTCAAAAAATGGGCTAGTAAAACCAAAACTGATATTGATAACGTCGTAATAGCTGCGGTAGAAGGAGTGCGCTCTTGGGTGTATGTGGTGGTTGCGCTTTACATGGCACTACAGTTCTTTGCCTTGCCAACGGTTCTTGATTACATCGTAAATGGAACTATACTTTTTGCCATTGTCTGGCAGGTGATTGAGGTCATCTCTATCTTAATTGAGTTCTTTACCAAACGAATGTTAGAGAAAGGAGCTGAGGGTGATGAAATTGATCCTAATGCGGCCAATGCTTCTAATTTAATTAAACTACTCGCTAAAATTGTTTTGTGGTCATTGGGGATTCTGTTTATCCTTTCCAATCTTGGAGTGGAAGTCACGTCGCTGATTGCTGGATTAGGAATTGGAGGAGTGGCGGTCGCGTTTGCATTACAGGGAGTTCTGTCTGATCTCTTCGCTTCGTTTTCAATTTATTTTGATAAACCGTTCCAGATTGGTGACTTTGTAATTATTGGTGGTGATGCTGGAGTGGTGGAACATATTGGAATCAAAAGTACTCGTTTGCGAACCCTACAGGGAGAAGAGCTAGTAATTTCAAATAATGAATTGACCACTGCCCGGGTACAGAACTTCAAAAAGATGGATGAACGACGAATCGTTTCGCAATTTGGTGTTACCTATGAAACTGACTATGATAAAGTGCAACAAATTCCGCAGCTCGTGAAAGATATTTTCGCTGCCATTGATGGTGGGCGGCTTGATCGAGTGCACTTTACTACATTTGCAGATTCTGCACTGTTGTTTGAAATTGTGTACTACGTAGAAACTTCAGACTACACCAAATATCTAGATATACAACAAACCTTTAACTTTACTTTGATGGATAAGTTTTCAGCTTTAGGAATTGAGTTTGCCTACCCAACCCAAACTATTTATACCAAACAAGTTTCTTAAAGTTCGTTCTGTAAAATAGCCGACAAGAACGGTGCTAGGGTTTCAGTAAAAACTTGAGCTCGGTATTGTACGTTGCCGTGCAAGGTTTCATTTAAAGAAAAGCCGGTCTCCTGCTGGATGGTGCGGTCAATATAAGAGAGTGTAATAGCCCGCAAACTGCCTTGACCATGAAGCGCATCGTCGCCACGGGTACTGATGAGACCTAGGACGATACCATTATTGTTAATAATCGGACCACCAGAAGCACCGTGAGTGCCTAAGGTAGAGCCGTGGAGCGCAATTACATCGGCTACGTTATCACCAAAGGTGTAGAGGGCTGCAATTGAGGTGGTGGCTTGATTAGGAGCTAAGTATGCATTGGTGTTATGAAACCGTTCTCCAGCTGGGTAACCGGCGGCAATCACCGGGGTGCCGATACTGCTGCGAGGAAGGAGAGTAGTTCTAGTGCGAAGCGCTGGGAATTGTGCCGGTAGTGGCTGACTTGTCAGACTGTCACTAATGTAGAGTAGAGCGTAATCACGCTCACCAGTACCAGTAGGTTTGGTGGCGACAATATCACTAGCGTGATTTTGAATCCAAGCCGGCGGCATATAGAGCAATTGAGCTTTGTATTGGGGTGTGGCCGGATTTCCTGATCGTACGATACACTCGGTCGTCCCCGGAGCGTCGGTCAAGTTTTCAAGTAAAAGGAATTGTGCCACGTGTGCGTTAGTCAAAATGACACCATCGGGACTAACAAAAAACCCAGATCCAGTAGTGGTGCGTACCGTACTGCCGGTAGTGTAGCGGCAGAGGAGATTTACCAACGCTGCTTGCGGGTTTGTGGTGTAGCTGCCTAGAGGGAAAGAGTAGTTGTCACCAACAGCAGCTTGTTGGTACCGTAGGTTATCGAGCAAGACTCTAGGAATAGTTGTCGATTCGCTGGTGTGGGTAGGTGGCCGGTCACTTATGGTTGTGTCGGCTACGGTGGTCGGGGCGTGTACATTAGACCACAGCTGTATACCAAGTACCCCCGCGAGTAGTAGGTACATAGTGATAATGCTGCTTAATAATAGCTTGTCTAATGACATATACCGCAGTATAGCAAACTGCTAGAAATTTGTGGTAATTATGGTAGAATGACTGACGTTCGCCAGTGCGGCATCACTTTGCGGGTGTAGTTTAGTGGTAAAACGACTGCCTTCCAAGCAGTAGTCGGGAGTTCGATTCTTCTCACCCGCACCAAAGGCCGGCCGGATACGCGAGAGCGTTCCGGCCGTTTGCCATTAGTGGCAAAGGGGAGAGGAATCGAAAGGCGGAGGCCGATATGAATTTTGCAACGAAGTGGAAAAAGAAACCGGCCGAGCCAGGGTCGTGAGTGGCATATTTCTAACGAACGTGTGAGTATAAAAATAGTCGACTCCTGACCGATTCTTCTCACTCACACAGCCAACACAAACCGCCCTCTAATGAGGGCGGTTTGTGTTTTGTAAGGTAGAGGAATAAGTAAATTGCTTTGTATTTGTACAGAACCCAAAGCCAGAACGATGCAGTAGGATGATTCTTTCTTTTGCTAATGAAAAATTAGCTTAAAGTCGATTTTTCTAACAGTAGAGTATTTTGGTATAGTGCTTAGTATGCAAGACGTATTAAATTCTATAGGTACCGAAGCGCAATGCCCAATCGCACTGATTATTCGTGAGAAGCAAGTTTTGTTAGGTCATCGCCACTATACACCTGATAAATGGCAGACTATATCAGTGTGGACTTGTCCGGGTGGCCGTTGTGATTCAGGAGAAACACTCGAATGTGCACTGCGACGAGAGGTTGCGGAAGAGACTGGGATTACTGACTTAGTAATCGAGGAGTATTTAGGGGAGTATCTGGGTGCCAAAGAAGGTGACCTGGTACCAGTATTTCGATGTAGTACCAAAATGTCAGTTAAAAATACCGAGCCTCATAAATTCTCAGAATGGCGTTGGTTTAGTTTTGATACTTTTCCAAGCACGTTTATTAATAATGATGTTTCTACCCTAATTAAAACTCTTTTACACTAAAAGGCTTTGGTGAGTATATTAATTACCAGTTGCTGAGTGCGCGTAGTTTTCTTCAGTAAACAATCCATCACCAATGATCGCTTGTTGTTTACTAGTAAAGTTACCGCGTTGCTCCATTAGCTCCAGAAAGCGTTGGTCGTGAATACCCGAACTACCACGCACTAGGCTAGATTCATGAGTGGGTAGGTCTCGTAGTTGAGAAAAGTAAGGGAGGGTTCCAAAGCGAGTTTCGGTTGCTGTTTCAGTACTCGGCAAATCTTCTGGTAATAAGGTGGTTTTTGCGTTACCAAAACTATCAACGTGCCAGATAGCGAGTGGTAGTTCGGCAATATCATCGGGATTGTAAGGCGTGGACGGTACTGTATTTTTTTGCCAAAGAAAGGCCGCTATCCGTGGCGTGAAATCAAAACTACGAAACTGAGTGTAAGGAATATGCTCGGCTGCCTCAGGAGTAATAAAACCAGCGGCTTCCATGGCAGCAGCTCCGGTGTGGGTATCAAGTAAATGGAGTTCTGGTAAGATACCAGCCTTTTTTGCTCCAGAAAAAACGTACCCATCAACTGACCCTACTATCAATGTTTCGTGGTACCAAAAGAAAGCAAAAGGAGTACCATTTTCCCACTTAGTAGCGTGGCCTCCTCGGGGAGCGACGTTCAAAAGTACAATACCAGGCCGTCCTTCGGTCGCGTCTAGTATATCGAGTAAATGCATACCAGCCTCTAGATCAGAGTTCACGCCAACAAAACTGGTGGCAGTAGGGAGTAGTGAGCTTATGCGACTTTCCTGTCGACTACGAGCATTGTCGTCTTTGCAGTCATTAATTATGGTAGTGAACATGGTGGGCTAGGGTGAGGTTAGGTGTGTAAGTACTGTTAGTATAAAAGGCTAGTGCAAAAACACAAACGCTCTCATGAAGAGAGCGCTGTGTGTGGTGGGAAATAGTCTTTATATTTCCGCATTGCGATTACCTCCGCAACCCCTGTAGTATAGCATATCCTTATAAAACAAAAATCTGCTACTCCATACGGAGTAGCAGATTAGTGTATCGAGAAGATATTATTTTACGGTATCTTTCAATCCTTTTGCGGCACGGAATTTTGGCACACGCATAGCTGGTACTGGTACAGCTTCACCAGTACGAGGGTTACGAGCAGTCCGAGCTTCCCGCATCTTGGCTTCAAAGATGCCGAACTGAGCGACTGATACTTGTTCACCATCTTTCATGGCGTTTGTGATGCTTTCAAAAACGGTGTCAACTGCTCGTTCCGCATCTGCCTTGGTGCCTCCCAGTACTTCATGTACCTGGTTGATGATATCTGCTTTATTCATATTCAGAGTTTATTCTGCTAAGGATAATTTTGTACCAGCATGATGACTGCTACAGTGCCTATTTTGTTGGCTATTCACATTATATAGTAGCTTGCTCACGGTGCAACGACTTCACAAGGTTAAATACATGTGTTGTGATTTTATGCTCTTGCATTCTTTTAAAAACTCACTTACTCTGGATGGATATGAAAATTGGAGTCATGGGAGCAAAAGGAAGTTTTTCTGAGAAAGCTGCTGAAGACCATATCGTGGCCGAAGGACTTGCTGATGCGGTGGTTGTACCGCTAGTGAGCGCCGAGAAGGTATTGCAGGCGGTTGAGGCTGGTCAGATTGATCGGGGAATCTTTCCGATTGAAAATAGTAACGGCGGTATTGTATTAGAAGCAGTGTACGCGATGGCAGCCTACCGTTTTTCGGTTCGGCAAATGTTTGAGCTCGATGTGCATCATATGCTGCTGGTAAAACCGGGAGTAACCTCTTCTCATATTGATACGGTTACTTCACACGACCAAGCCATTAAACAGTGCCGTATGTATTTGCAGCGAATTTGGCCCGATGCGAACATTGCTACGTATGCTGACACAGCTAAAGCGGCCGAGGATTTAGCTGCCGGAACGCTACCAGACACAACCGCAGTGATTGCACCACGTCGCTCAGCTGAAATATACGGCTTGGAGATACTAGAAGAATCTATTCAGGATTTGAAGTTTAACTACACGACCTTTGTAGTGGCTACCCGAGCTAATTAACGAGCGTAGCTGATGGTCCGGGTTTCGCGGATGACATGTACTTTAATTTCACCCGGATAGCGCAGCTGGCTTTCAATACTTTTAGCGATGGTACGAGCCAGTGCATTGGCTTGGTAATCAGTGAGTTGTTCAGGGTTTACAAGGACTCGTATTTCGCGTCCAGCAGAAATGGCAAAAGCTTTTTCTACTCCAGCTAACCCAGTGGCAATTGCCTCTAGTTCAGCTAAGCGTTTGATGTAGTGCTCGACAGAATCGCGACGTGCTCCAGGACGGCTTCCAGAAATTGCGTCAGCTACTTGTACAATCACTGACTCGGGCGTGTCGTAGGGATACTCTTCATGGTGTGAGCGCATGGCAAGAATAACTGCTTCATCCACTTGATATTTTTGTAAAATGCGAATTCCAATATCGACGTGTGTGCCGGCGACTTCATGACTCATGGTCTTTCCAATATCGTGGAGTAGTCCGCCAGCTCGAGCAATCGCAACATCAGCTCCGGTTTCAGCTGCAATCATGGCCGCGAGGTTGGCAACCTCCACCGAGTGAGCGAGTACATTTTGGCCATAACTGGTACGGAAATAGAGTCTTCCTAAAATGGTTAATAAATCAGGGTGCAGGTTAGGGACCTGTGCGTCATAGGCTGCCTGTTCACCCATTTTACGGATAGTTTTCGCCACATTTTTTTGTGCGTCGGTGACGGCTTGTTCAATTTTGGCTGGCTGGATGCGACCGTCCTTAACCAATGTTTCCAAAGCAATACGGGCAATTTCACGACGAATTGGATCAAAGGATGAAAGGGTGATATAGCCCGGAGTATCGTCGATAAGTACATCCACACCAGTCAGACGCTCAAATGTACGAACATTACGCCCTTCACGGCCAATAACCTTTCCTTTGATATCATCATTAGGAATCTCAACGCTCGCGGTCATGACATTGGTAGGTAAATTATTACCCAGTCGATGAATGGCCGTCAGTAAGATATTTTTGGCGGTGTCTTCGTAGAGGTCTTCACCAGCCCGTTCTATTTTGTGGATTCGACCAGCGATAGCTTCTGCGTTGGTGTGCTCAACCTCATGTAATAGTTGTTCTAGAGCCGCGTCACGTGAAAGGCCGGCGACCACTTCTAGTTTACTAGCGATAGTAGCTTCACGTTGCTTAAGTTGATCACGGAATTGTTTGATTTCGTCAATTTTATTACTGAGCGCCTCTTTTTGTGAATCAAGGTCAATTTGTCGGTCATCAAGATACGCCTCACGCTTCTCTAAGTGCGCTTCCTTTTGGTTTAGTTTTTCTTCGGTGGCTTTGCGTTCACTACGAGCTTCTTCAGCTATGCGTTCTCCTTTCTGTTCAGCTTTATCAACGATTTTATTCGCACGTTGTTCAGCTTCGATAATAGTTTGTTTGGTCTCTAAATCAATCGAAGCGTGACGGGACAAGGCCCGAGCGTGTCGCAGATAATATCCAACGGTAATTCCTAAGCTAATTGCTCCCAGCGCAACCACCAGTAACATCGTATCCAACATATCAGTACGGTTCTAGGTTGCTAAGGCAGTATTTATCGTAACTGTCGTTATAAAACCATACCAGATTTTTGGGAAAAGTAAAAATGCGCCGGTATGTAACCGACGCATTTTAAGGTCAGGACGCAACTGTAATCTACTTGTAGATACCGTCGATGATACCGTATTTTTTAGCTTCCATAGCATCCATGAAAAAGTCTCGTTCGACATCTTTTTCAATCTTGGCAAGTTTTTGGCCAGTGGCCTTGGCTAACATTTTGTTTAATCGATCGCGAGTTTTTAAGATATGTCGGGCGGTGATATCAATGTCGGTAGCTTGACCGTACGCGCCGCCGAGTGGTTGGTGAACCATCACCTCGGCGTTAGGGAGAGCGTAGCGTTTCCCTTTGGCTCCTTGAGATAGTAATAGCGCTCCGCCAGAAGCTGCAATACCGACCACTACGGTAGTGACGTCGGGTTTAATGTGGTGCATGGTATCAATCATGGCTAAGGTCGAGGTAACACTACCACCGGGAGAATTGATGTAGAGCGAAATATCTTTCTTAGGATCCTCTGACTCTAGAAAGAGTAATTGAGCGACTACTAGATTTGCCATATGGTCTTCAATTGGACCAGTGACAAAAATAATACGTTCTTTCAAAAGCCGTGAAAAGATATCAAAAGCCCGTTCACCCATTTGGGTTTTTTCGACTACCATGGGTACTAGTTGAGCGGTTTCAGAATTTTGATTGTGTTGCATAGATTTATGATCGTTCATATGCAGCTATCCTAGCAGATACACCGAAGGAAAGAAAATCACCTCGTTAGATTAACGAGGTGATTTTCGGTGGAGTAATAAATTAACTCTCCTTGGTTGACTCTTTTTTCCCTTCTAGTAGTTGCATGACAGCATCATTGCGTAGGATAGAGTTTACGTAGGTGCGTACACGAGACTCATCAGCGTCTGGGTGTTGCTGTTTAAGAGCTTGTACCTGGTCTGTTACTAGTTGTTCATCGGGAGTAATTTTTTCTGCATCAGCAATAGCATCTAAGATTAATTGTACTTGCGCTCGTTTCTTGGCGGCTGGTCGCCATTCGTCTTTTAGTTCGGACTCGGTCTTTTTGAGGTGTTTAAGATATTCATCAAAAGACAGTTGCGCTCGTTTTAGGTCTTCTTGCATTTGCGCGGTGAACTGTTCAATCTCAGCGTTTATTAGTACATCCGGTACGGTCATTTCAGTTGCTTCAACCAGAGCGTCAGTAATAGCGGCGCGTTGCTTGTTGGCAGCTTCTTGAGTTTTTTGCTCGGTTAGCTCTTCTTTTACTTTGGCTTTAAACGCAGCTACGTCGGCAAAATCACCGATAGTCTTCACTACTTCGTCGGTCAGTTCAGGAAGTTCAGCATCAGTTGGTTCCTCGTTTTCATTATTGTTAGCATCAACTGTTTCTGGAGTAGGTAGATCAGCACCTTCTGGTTGTTCAGCTTTGGCAGCTGCTTTTTGTTGAATCCGCTCATAAGCCACTTTGCGACGCAGAATATCCTTTACTGCGGCATCAATCTCCTCATCGGTTACTTCCGTTGCAGTATCAGTATTACGATGCGGTTTGGCTACTGCGAGGTAGTCGGGCAGACTAAACTCCGGTACCACCGCGACGGTAGCTGTAAATTCAAAGGGGTTATCAGCAGCCAGCTTGGTGACCGAGATTTGCGGATATCCTACCGCATCAATACTGTGCTCTTTCAAGATGGTAGGGTAGGCTTTGGCCAAGGCTCGTTCTGCCATTTCTGATATGATTGCTGCTTCACCTACTTTTTCAATCACTACCGCTTCTGGTATGTGCCCTTTGCGGAAGCCGTCTACTTTGATATCGGCTCCTAATTTCTCTATAGCTGCACTTCGATATTTAGTTAACTCCTCGTAAGGGATAGCACCGGTTATAGTCACAGTGGACTCTTCGGTGTTGCGTTCTATTTGCATTTCTTTGGTATAACTCATAGTTTCAGACTAACACTTCAATTTACAATACCTGAGCAGTGTACTGGTCTACCATGAAAATGCAAACGGCGGCTAAGGCTTTAAAATAGCGTCAATGGCAGAGAATTCAGCATTCAAACGGTCTAATTGGGTACTTTCCAGGTCAGTAGCGATAACTTCCAAATTAATAGAGGTACTTAAAGCAGATAAGCTACGGATGTCAGCCGCCGCTGTAGGAGTTTCTGGTTCTTGATTTTCGGTGACGGTAGGACGAGTAATTTCTGGTGTGGTAGGTGTGGTAGGTGTGGCGGTTGGTGTCGGCCACCAAATAAACAGCAGCCATAAAATTAACAGCGCCAACCCAATACCTACTGCCCATAAGAAACGCTTCCGAGCTTGGGTAGGCAGCTCATATTCATCAATGGGGGTGAGTTTGCGAGGAGTAGGCATAATCGATTAGTTGTCTGAGGTGGGGTACTGTAGCTCGTTTAAGGCAATTCGTAGGGCAGTTTTAGCATCTTGGATCGATTGTGCTGACAGACCATAGATTGCTTGGATGCGCTGCCAGTCTGCCAGTGGGTCGGGACTATACACAAAGGTATGGATATCCTCATCGATAGTCGTGAGCGCAGTCGCTGCATTCTGTAATGCTGTACGAGCCGCCTGTAAAGCGCGGAGTGCGTTCTGACTGGTGTCCGAGGTGGTCTCTTGGGCTAAGTGACGGGCCGTTCGGTCACTGATTTGTTCTAAACGGGCAATGGCTGCTTCGTGTCGGTTGCTGATATTGGCGGTTAGGTTACGAATCCGATTGCGTTCAGTGTTACTGAGGACCGCGCTATCAGTGGTGACGGCACTTAGCTCCGAACGTTGTTCTGCTACCTCTGCCGTGATTGTGCGATGACGTTCCTCTACTTGGGTAAGAGTGGGAGTTGAGGTAGTGGCAGTTGGTGTAGTGGTCGCCACTTCAGCCATAGCGATTGACGCAAAACTGAGTACTCCTAAAGAAGTACTCAGTAATAGGTTTTGGCTGCACCAACGAAACATACGCCTATGGTAGCATGTCGGTTAATTTTATGGGAAAGGTCTACGACTCTTTGTATAAGGCGCAGCTTTTCTCAAAGGCTTCCTTAGCCATGGCTGCTCCGTGCCACTTGCCAACGGAGACTTCTTTGTTTTGAATTTTTTTATAAGTCTCAAAAAAGTGGCTCATTTCTTTCGTAAAATGAGGCGATAAGTCAGCTAAATCTTGAATGGCTTCAAATCTAGGGTCTTCAATTGGTACTGCGACTACTTTATCGTCTCGCTCACCATCATCAATCATCTCCATGATAGCTACTGGTCGCGCTTGCAGCAGAATGCCGGGCGCGAGGGGGTGGGTAGTGAGCAGTACTACATCCAGAGCGTCACCATCGTCAAATAACGTCTGTGGCACAAACCCATAATCAAATGGATAGTCTTGGGCGGTGTGCATGACTCGGTCTAAAGCGATGAGGCCGGTATCTTTATCAATCTCATACTTATTCTTAGAGAATTTAGGGATTTCCACAATTACGTTCATGGCTTCGGCGGTGCCGGCAGGGATATCGTGTAGTAGATTCATAAAAAGACGTAATTAAATAAATAACAATGCTATTAATATACCGCTCTCTGCAAGTGGCGTAAAGCAAACGCCGCCAAAGGATATCTTTGGCGGCGTTGCAAAACAGGTGGTAAAAACTAAGCTTTATCTGTTTCTGTTTCTGTTTCTGTTTCAGTCTTTGCGTCTTCGGCAGCGTCAGCAATCGCATCCTCAGCACTCTGTGGTGTTGTTTCTGGTGTTTCTTCATTAAGAGCGCTCTCGCTCATGTCCCGTCCAATTGAGGCTTCGTCTTCGCTTGGAGCTTCAGGGCGACTGGTAGTGCTGTCGCTACTTTCTAAGGTTTCGACTGTTTGACCAGTTTCGGTTTCAGCTGGAGCGGTAATTTCGACTGCACCGGTTGCGTCTGCTTCAGCCAGGGCGTCTCCTTGGGTAGAGACAATGTCAATCTTCCAACCAGTCAGTTTGGCAGCGAGGCGAACATTTTGTCCTCCGCGTCCAATAGCGAGCGATTGTTGTTCCGCTGTTACCTCAGCAATGGCGTGTCCACGTTCATTTCGTTCTGGCTCTGGCTCCGATTCAATTTTTATATCAAGTACCTGAGCTGGGGAAAGAGCGTCCTCAATAAAATCAATTGGATCCTCAGACCATTCAATAATATCAATTTTTTCTCCACCAAGTTCGCTCATTACCGTGCTAACTCGTACACCACGCTGTCCAACCATTGAGCCAACTGGATCAATATGCGAATCGTGCGCAAAGACAGCAATTTTAGATCGGGCACCAGCTTCACGAGCAACCGCCTTTACTTCCACGGCACCTGATTGTAGTTCAGGAGCTTCAATAGTAAAGAGGGCAGTTAAGAAGTCTGGGTGCGAACGGGAGAGGCGTAAGAAGATGCCACGATTTGTCTCTTCTACTCGAACTAATAGAGCTCGAATTCGTTCACCTGGTCGAAACCGTTCACCCGGAATCTGCTCATCGGAGGGCATGACCGCAGTCACTCGCCCTAAATCAACGTACAAATTACCGCGTTCAAAACGTTGGACATGGCCCGTAACGATTTCTCCTTCTTTTTGACCAAACTCAGCCATAGCTGACTCTTTCTCCGCTTCACGAATTTTTTGGACAATCACTTGTTTCGCAGTTTGAGCGGCAATTCGACCAAAATTATCTTTATCTTCTAGGGGGAAGATAAGTTCCTCACCCAGCTCGACATCCTTCTTAATCATACGAGCGGTATCAGCCATGATGTGCTTCTCTTCGTCAAACCGTACTTTTTTAGGAGCATCTTCGTCAGTTTGCTCCACTTCTTCTGGTATTTCTTCGTCTTCGTCAGTTTCTTCGCGCAACATACTTTCATCGACAACGATTTTGATCTGGTGGAAAGTAGTGGTTCCGGTGTCTAAGTCAACATCCGCTGAAATAATCTGACCACGCTTCCCAAACTCTTTTTTATAGGCAGTAGCGAGTGATTGTTCGATGGCATCAATCATTTTGGTGCGACTAATGCCGCGTTCTTCTTCTAGTTCATTAAGAACAGCGTTGAGGACTTTAAGGTCAAACATAATATAGTGATTAAAGCTAGGATTCAATTAGTAATTGGGTGGTGCAGCCTAAGTAAAGTATAAAAACTGACTGTCGTGCCCGTAATTTGTACGAAAGAGTGCCCGGCATTTGCCGAGCACTCATTCCATACTGCGTATGATACTGCAGCGGAGCAGATTGTCAATAAAATAATCCCTTAAAACCGGACAAAGAAGGGTGGGTAAGCGTGTCTTACGCTCAAGCTCGGGTGCTATACTATACATAATTGATGGGGTAATCAATGAATTGTACCTGTGCGTATTCAAGATCAAGAACTAAAACGATTCGTTCTCGATGCTGGTCTGATTTCTAAGTCAGATTTGCAAACAGCCGAAAAAAGCGCCCAAGAAAAGTCTCGACCATTAAGTGAAGAGCTTATTTCTGAGGGCTATATGACCGAAGATGATATGCGTCGGGTAGAGTCTTATGTGTTGGGGATTCCGTTTGTGTCAATGCAGGATAAAAAGGTCGACTTCGAGATTTTGTCGCTTATTCCTGAACCAGTAGCACGGAATCACAATATTGTTGCTTTTAAAAAGAACGATAATTCGCTCGAAGTAGCGATGCTTGATACCGCTGATTTGCCGGCCATTGACTTTATTCGAAAGAAGGTAGGGCTAAAGATTTTACCTCGTCTAACTGACAGTGAGTCGATGCGTCGCGCATTGCAACAGTACCAAAAAACGCTTAAAGACGAATTTGGTGACCTGATTGCTGAAGATGCATCCGCACTTAAGGTAATCGCTGAGGAGGGGCAAGACGGTGAAGTGTCAGAAGCTGATCTTAAGAAAATGGCTGAAGACTTACCGGTAGTACGAATCGTTGATACGTTACTGCGTCACGCAATTATTCAAAATGCGTCTGATATTCATATCGAGCCGATGGAAGAGGAAATGGTGGTGCGATATCGGATTGACGGTATCTTGCATGATGCGATGAAGCTTCCCAAGCACGCTGCTCCAACCATCGTGGCTCGTATCAAAGTATTGGCGAGTTTAAAGTTAGACGAAAAACGTTTACCGCAAGACGGTCGTTTTAAGATGGAGATGGACAGTCAGCGAGTAGCATTTCGAGTTTCTGTCTTACCAGTTTTCTTTGGAGAAAAGGTAGTGATGCGTTTGTTGCGAGAAGACCGGGGCGGCTTTTCACTCGATGGGATTGGTTTTCATGGGAGTACGTTAGAGCGTATCCATGAAGCAATCCGATCAACCACCGGTATTATTTTAGTAACAGGACCGACTGGATCAGGAAAATCTACTACGCTTTACACTATTCTCGACCAGCTTAATACACCTGATGTCAATATTTCTACTATTGAAGATCCGATTGAGTATCAAATGAAGCGAATTAACCAGACGCAGGTAAAGCCAAGTATTGGCTTTACCTTTGCGAATGGATTACGTGCGTTAATGCGACAAGACCCCGATATCATTATGGTGGGGGAGATTCGTGATTCTGAAACAGCCAGTTTGGCGATTAACGCAGCCTTGACCGGACACTTGGTGTTGGCCACGGTGCACACCAACTCAGCCGCTGGAACAATTTCACGTTTGGTCGATATGGGTGCTGAGTCCTTTTTGCTCACTTCCACGTTACGGGTAGCAGTGGGGCAACGTTTAGTGCGAGTTTTGGCCGATGATAAAGAGCCGTACACCTTAACAAAGGCCGAGCGTGAAGATCTTGCCAAGCACGTTGATTTGGATGTGGTGCTGCAAGCCCTACAAGAAGAAGGGGTAGTAAAAAAAGATGCCTCGTGGAATGATGTAACGTTTTACCGACCAACTGAAGATGGTCAGACCGAAGATGGGTATCAAGGTCGTAGCGGTATTCATGAGGTATTTGTCATGTCGTCAGCCATTAAAGATATGATAATGAATTCGCGTACTGGTGATGAGTTGCAAAAACAGGCCCGTTCGGAAGGGATGTTGACCATGCTCGAAGATGGTATTTTCAAAGCTGCCAAGGGGCTTACTAGTATCGAAGAAGTCTTGCGGGTCATTAGCGAATAGTCTATGCCGAAATTCACGTATACAGGGACTGATTCAGAAGGAGTAACTGTCACTCGTACCGTCACGACCGAGGATCGATTTGCGGTGTATGACCAAGCTCGTCAAGCTGGGCACGAGGTTTCTAGTATTAAAGCTAAGGGTGGATTTTCGCTGACTGGGTGGTTTGATCTGGAGGCAATTAATTATCGACTTAATCGGGTGTCACAAGATGAATTGGTTATGACTACCCGTAACCTTAGTTCTATGTTGGTGGCTGGACTGACTTTTACTCGTGCCCTATCGGTAATTGAACGACAAAGTTCTAATCCTCGTTTACAAGGGATTGTGCAACGGTTAGTGGTACAAGTGAACCAAGGTGATCAAATTCACACCGCGATGAAGACATTTCCAAAAACTTTTGATGATCTTTTTGTTGCCATGATCAAAGCTGGGGAAGAAAGTGGAAAGCTGGCTGATTCGCTACGTACATTGAGTAAGCAAATGGAACAGGCCTCAAGCCTAAAAAAACGGATTCGAGGAGCAATGATGTACCCGAGTATTGTGCTGGTTGTCATGGTGGCAATTGGTTTCCTGATGATGATGTTTGTGATGCCAACAATCACTGGAGTTTTTTCTGGTTTAGATATGGAGTTGCCGGCCACTACGCAGGCGTTAATTTCAGTCAGTAACTTCGTTAATAATTATACGGTGATTACACTCCTTGGTTTAATTGGCTTTGTGGTCGCTATCGTATCGTTCTTTCGTTCGCGAGTTGGTAATCGGGTGGCATCGTGGACAATTGTTCGATTACCAGTCATTGGTACGATGGCTAAGGAAACTAACTCAGCTCGTACCGCTCGAACGCTGGCTTCGTTATTACAGTCGGGAGTCGATGTGTTGCGCTCGTTAGAGATTACTAAAGACGTGGTACAAAATGTGTACTACAAAGAAGTGCTGCAAATTGCCCGTGATCGGATAGAAACTGGAAACCCACTTTCAGAGACCTTTATTGAAAATACCAAGCTTTATCCAGTGTTGGTAGGGGAGATGATTTTAGTAGGGGAAGAAACAGGGCAGATTTCTGAAATGCTCAACGAACTTGCAGTATTTTATGAAAATGAAGTTGAACGAAAAACCAAAGACCTTTCAACTATCATTGAACCAATCTTAATGGTGGTGATTGGTATTGGGGTTGGTTTCTTTGCTCTGGCGTTGATTGGTCCAATTTACTCAATTTCTGATGGCATTATTTAATCGACAATCAAGCGGTGCAGATAGAGGATTTTCTTTGGTTGAGTCCTTGGTGCTTATCGGACTGCTCACTTTCTTATTTACTGGAATCTTTTATGGGTTTCAAGCTACTCTCGTTTTGATTGCCGAGAACCGAGCTCAAGTCACCGCATTATCACTGGTGACTGATCGACTGGAATCAATTCGCTCTTTATCGTACGTAGCAGTTGGTACTGATGGCGGTATTCCCGCTGGCGCTATTCCACAAACCAGTACCACGACCGCCAACGGTATTGAATTTACAGAACGTGTGCTGGTTGAATACGTTGATGACCCAGCTGATGGGGTGGGGGTGAGTGATGCTAATGGTATTACCACAGATTATAAGCGAGTTCGAGTCTCCTATACATGGAATCAGTTTAATTCACCCCGTGAGGTGGTTTTGGCTAGTAATATTATTCCTCGTTCAATTGAGAGTGATGTGGGCGGTGGTACGCTTAGGGTGAATGTGTTTGATGCAGCGATACAACCGGTATCTGGAGCCGAAGTACAGGTTACTAATACTACCGTTAGTCCTGCTGTTAGTGTGGTACGTTATACCAATAGTGAGGGGGTGGCGTTAATTGGCGGTGCGCCAGCGGCGTCAGAATACGAGCTGTTAGTAACCGATACGAATTATTCGACTGACCAAACACACCAAGCCACCACAACATTACCTAATCCTGACAAATCACCAGTCACGGTGGTAGAGGCAGATGTGACTACAATGAACTTTTTTATTGATGAATTGAGTGACTTGTTGTTACGTACTCGGAGTGCTGAAGTAACAACTACTGAAGAGCGGTTGCTACAAACTGGCGGTGGAGGAGTGGCGACTACTACCGGAACTGTAGTAACGAGTACAAGTACCAGACTAGCTACTGCCGGTAGTGATTACGTGGCTTCGGGGCAAGTATTTACACAACCAATTGCGCCAGCCACGATAGAAGAGTGGGGAGCTGTGCGACTACAGGCCACGACGACTGCCAACACAGAGCTGCGAACCCGTTTATACATAGGCACTAGTACCACTGCGTTAGTGCCTGAAGTGGATTTGCCGGGGAATACCATTGGCTTTACTGGCAATATTCCAATTACCGTACTTGATGTATCTATCTATCCAGTACTTACGGTGGGGATAGAATTACGTAGTGTAAGCGGTAGTACCACTCCAACAGTTGCTTCAGTGTGGGTAGATTACACGCAAAGTTATACACCGGCACCGAATAAGAATCTGGTGCTAGAAAGTACCAAACGGATTGGTACTTTAAGTGGTGGTGAGCCCGTACTGAAACATCAGTATGCGGGGACTACGAACGGTGCTGGTGAGTGGCAATTAACTGGCGTGGAGTGGGATGCGTATGCGGTACAGCCCCCTACTGGAGAAGTAGTGGCAAAAGCCTGTCCAAATGATCCTGTGGTAGTTGATCCGGCCACCAGTGGAGTGCTTGATTTACTACTAGTACCAGCTACGACTCACTCGTTACGTCTGCAATTATCTGAACCTGACGGTACGCCAGTAGTCGGGGCAACCGTAACGATAGATGCTGGTGGCACAGATCGTACGGCTGTCACCGGAAGTTGTGGTCAGGTGTACTTTGGTGGCTTGAACGAAACTGACTACACGGTTGCAGCAGAAGTATTAGGTCGACCCGACCCGGCCGACATTACGGTAGCTGTCTCGGGCACGACGTACCAATTATATGGTCTGTAACCGTATATAATGGATAGTAGTGATTTTACACACAGCGAATATGTATAGACGACCTAATGTGGCAACCGGCTTTACTTTAGTAGAAGTTTTGGTTGTGATTGCAATTAATACTATCTTGCTGTTAGCGATTGGTTTAATCGTGCAATCGTTTTATTCAAATAATAGTTACACCTTTGCGCAGACTAATGAAGTTGACGAGGCGCGTCGAGGGGTACAGGCGTGGGTACGTGATTTTCGCGAAGCCACCACGGCTGAAGATGGAACGTTTCCAGTGGGGGTAGCTGAGTCCGACCGCTTAGTTTTTTATAGCGATGTAGCTGGTGACCGAGCGATTGAATTAGTTGAGTTTGTACGAGTCGGCACTACATTGGAGAAAAGAATTTACTATCCAATTGGCTTTCCACCAAGTTATGGCACTACTCCAGACGAAGTTAAGACCCTTTCTGTGGCAGTACGCAATGCAAGCTCCAGTCTGCCAGTGTTTACATATTATGATAACAGCGGTTCAGTTATTGCTGACACTGCTGCTCGTACCAGTGATATCCGTTACGTAGAGATTAAGCTTGATATAAATGTTGATCCTAATAAGACTGCCGAAGGGGTGTTGTTGGAGAGTAGTGTGGCACCGCGTAACCTAAAAGATAATTTATAAACTACATGTCTCTTCATTTTCGTTTTTCTTTCGGTGCAGCTCAGGGTGGGTTTCAGCTAGTGTTAGTGTTGGTGTACGCTGCTATTTTTTCAATTCTTATATCAGCCCTTATTGGCTACGTGGTAATACAAAATAAAGCCGTACATCAAGACGTGGCTTTAGCGCAATCACTTAATATTGCCGAGGCTGGGCTGCAGTACTATAAATGGTACTTAGCCCATAATCCGGGAGATACTACTCACGGAACAACTACTCCTGGCCCATATGTGCGCCAGTACCAAGATCCGGAAGGGGGAGTGCTTGGTGAATACGAGTTAGATATTTCCGGTAAGACGTTTTGTGGCGAGACCGATGGCATTACAATTCGATCGACTGGTCGGACCTACGCTGATCCAAATATTTCTCGTACGGTATCAGCTCGGGTAGCCCGTCCGAGTGTGGCAAACTTTTCCTTTATTACTAACGCTGGGGTGTGGTATGGCAGTGGTGGTACGATTAATGGTCCAGTACATTCTAACCAAGGGATTAGAATGGAAGCCTACAATAACTCTGTAGTAAGCAGCGGTTTAACCGACTGGTGGTGTACGTCTTCGTATGGCTGTAGCCCTAGTCGTCGAGTAGATGGGGTGTACTCAGCCGGAACCGGTTCAAATCCTGGTCTTTTCCAGTTTCCCGCAGCACCAATTGATTTTGGCGGACTTACTGTCGATATGAATAAGATTAAAAACTTAACTCAGGCAGTTGGGAGTGCTGGCTATTATTTTGGTCCAACGGGAGCTGGGGTTGATGGGTATGAACTAGTCTTTAATAGTGATCAGACTGTCACTGTTAGAGAGGTTACAAGCACTCGGTCATATTGGGCTTCAAACTCCACCGATGGGTGGCATACTGAACGTAATGTTATTACTTCTACTTCTCCAGTGGGAACGTATGCTATTGCTGATGAGTGCCCAGTTATTTTTGTCGAAGACAAAACCTGGCTCTCTGGTGAAATACCAGCTCGTATAACGGTAGCGGTCGCTGATTTAATTACTCCAGGTACTAACCGTTCCATCGTACTTAATGGCAATATTACTTACACTTCAGCTACCTCTTCTGGCTTGACTGCAATTGCGCAAGAAGACGTTGCGATTGGTCTAACGGTACCAAGTGATATGTTAATTAGCGGTATTTTTATTGCCCAGAACGGTAATTTTACTCGTAGCTATTACCGAACTTCCGGTTACTACCGGTTGCCTTACTCACTGCGACCATATGTATTGCGTAACTCGCTGACTCGATACGGTACGGTTGTTTCTAATACTCGAGCCGGTATTAACTGGGTAAGTGGTGGTACGGTCTTGTCTGGATTTACCGATGGCAGTTCCTCTTATGACCGCAATCTCGCTAATGAACCGCCTCCGCTTACACCACGTACATCAGACGTATACCAGCTATTTGAGTGGCAAGAAGAACGGTAGTTTTCCAAATATGGTATTATGGAATTAATGAAAAATACCCCAACTCTGCCTTTAGTAATTGCAAATTGGAAGCTGCATCCAGCTAGTTTGGCTGAAGCGAAATCACTGTTTGTCGATATCCGAAACGCTGTACGGCGTCATGATAACGTGACTGTGGTAGTGGCACCGCCGTATCCATTTTTAAGTGATTTAGCACGTTTGTCACCGTCTGGTCGAGTACCGATTGCAGCACAAGATGTGTGGTCTGAAGCGACTGGGGCAGAAACAGGGGAAGTCTCAGTCCCGATGGTAGTTTCTTGTGGGGCTCAATATATGATTGTCGGTCATTCAGAGCGTCGAGCGCGTGGCGAAGACAATGCTTTGGTGGCTGCTAAAACTAAAGCTGTGTTAGCAGCCAAACAAACTGCGGTTGTGTGTGTGGGAGAAACCGAGCGTGATGAATCAGGTAACTTCTATTCAGTTGTTGAACAACAAGTGCTGGCGGTACTCGCAGTATGTAGCCGTACTTCGATTAGTCGGTTAGTAATTGCATATGAACCAGTCTGGGCAATTGGTAGTGGCGAAACTCCGACCGCGCAAGATATACAAGAAATGCGGTTGTTTATTGAGAAGTGTATTGCCGAAAACATGAACCGCTCGGCTGCCAAAAAGGTGCAGATATTATACGGTGGTTCAGTGAATGATAAAAATGCTGAACAGCTCTTCGTTGACGGTGCGGTTGACGGGTTCTTAGTTGGCGGCGCAAGTCTAAAACCGGCAATGTTTGGAGGAATCGTAAAGACGCTACAAAAAATTACGACGCAGTCGTAAAAAAGAAAGATTATAATAGTAGTATTACTGTATGGATATTCCGTTACGAACTTTAACCGAAGACGTTTCTTTGCATAACACCGTGGTTTTAGTGCGAGCGTCGCTCAATGTACCACTTAAGGATGGACAGGTAGCTGATACCTATCGCTTGCAACGAGCCCTACCAACAATTGACTGGTTGCGTCACCAAGGGGCAAAGGTGGTGGTAGTGGGTCACATTGGACGTGACCCAGAAGCAACGCTATATCCGGTTTACGAAGCAATGCAAGCTTGGTGTCCGATTGAGTGGGGTGGGTCAGTAACTGATTCTGAATATCAAGCTCGAGTGCAACGTATGACAGCTGGTGAGGTGCTGTTGATGGAAAACTTACGACAAGACGAGCGTGAGGTAGCTAATGATCCAACTTTCGCGGCGCAGCTGGCCGCCCCGGTAGAAATTTTTGTAAATGATGCCTTTGCAGTTATGCACCGAGAACACGCTTCGGTAGTAGGAGTACCAACAATTGTACCGGCGTATGCTGGGTTACAGGTAGTGCGTGAGCTGCAGTCTTTACAGGTAGCTCGTACACCACAAAACCCGTCTGTCTTTTTGTTGGGCGGTGCTAAGTTTGCAACTAAGTTGCAGTTAGTGGAACAGTATTTAGATATTTATGACACGGTATTTATTGGTGGAGCATTGGCTCACGATGTGATGTTGGCTCGCGGGTACGAGGTGGGGCGGTCGTTGGTGTCTGACGTGTCGTTAGTAGATAAAGCGTTTGTGAGTAATGAGCGTTTGGTGTTACCACTTGATGTCGTGGTGAAACGACTGGATGGAGCAGTGGCAACTATACCACTCGAGGCAGTGGAAGTAACTGATACTATTTTTGACTGTGGGCCAGACACCGTTGCGTATCTAGAAAGGCAAATTGCTGCGGCGGCAACCGTGCTCTGGAACGGGCCATTTGGTAATTATGAAGCTGGTTTCACTGAAGGGACTGAGGGGGTGGCACAAGCATTGGCCGATAGTGCGGCAGCCAGTTACGTTGGTGGTGGTGATACAGTCGCTGCGATTGAAGCAATTAAACGCAACGATGCCTTCACTTTTGTATCTACTGGCGGTGGAGCTATGTTGGCTTATTTAGAGCACGGTACCTTACCGGCCCTGCCCTACTTACTGACTTCGTCAGAGTAATTTACGACAGTTTCTCGGTAATACGCTTCGCAACTGCCTGTTGGGTTTCTTTGCTTACATCAGTGGCTCGAACGGGAGCAGTATAACTATCGTCACCTACGTAACGAGGTACGACATGTAAGTGGGCGTGCCACACTTCTTGTCCGGCGGCTGCACCGTTATTCATATACAGATTAATTCCGTCTGCTTCGGTAACGTCGCGGATAACGGTAGCTAATTGCTGGCCAATTTTTGTTATGTGAGCAAAGAGTTCGGTCGGTAAGGTAAAAACGTTTTCATATTCTTCCTTCGGAACAATCAAAGTATGCCCAAGGTGGACAGGTTGATTATCCAGAAACGCTATCACCTGATCATCTTCGTATACAATCAATGCCGGGATTTCACGAGCAATAATCTGGGAAAAGATAGTACTCATACGTGTGCTACGTTAGCGATTAGTAGGTTCATGATACCATACGTAATATGAGTGAATATACACTGGCCACGACAGTGCCAGATGGGGTGCGGACTGTTCTCAAGGCGTATCCACCACATTTACAACAGTTACTGTATCGGCGTGGTATTACCGACGCGGCTGCTGCTACTCGCTTTCTTCAGCCAGAATACGAAAGTCAGTTACACGACCCCTACTTGTTACACGACATGCAGTCGGCGGTGACTAGAATCGAGTCAGCCTTACAAAAATCTGAAACAATTGTAATTTTTGCAGATTATGATTGTGATGGTATTCCGGGGGCAGTAATACTGCACGATTATTTACAAGCAGTGGAACACGAGAAAACAGTCGTACATATTCCACACCGCCATTATGACGGGTTCGGCCTAAGTGTGGCTCAGGTTGATTCACTTATCGAACAGTACCAACCAGCCCTATTAATCACCATTGATTGCGGTACGGTAGATACTGCGGCGGTTGCGCACGCCACTAAGCAAGGAGTAGATGTAATTGTGACCGATCATCACGAACCAAAAGATGAGTTACCATCAGCAATTGCGGTAGTTAATCCAAAAGTGGGTACCGACTACCCGTTTCCTGACCTCTGTGGGGCAGCGGTAATCTTTAAGGTGGTACAGGCTTTGCTTGCATCAGACCGTCGAGGTATTGCCCCGGGACAAGAAAAATGGTGGCTCGATATGGTTGGTATTGCCACGGTGGCTGATATGGTGCCACTGATTGGTGAGAATCGGGTATTAGCGCACTATGGTTTGACCGTTTTACGGAAATCACGTCGTCCAGGGTTGCAACAGCTATTGCGTAAACAGCGAGCTTCGCAACCGCATCTAACGGAAGATGATATCGGTTTTACTATTGGTCCCCGTATTAATGCCGCCTCGCGAATGGATACACCAGAAGATGCGTTTTGGTTACTGGCTAGTCGCGATGCCGGAGAAGCTGGTGCGTGCGTGGATCATTTAGAAAAGTTAAATCAATCTCGCAAAACAGCGGTAGCACAAATGAGTAAGGAGTTAAATCATCGTGTCTCATTAGAAACTGAGTTACCGCCAGTTTTGGTGTACGGTAATCCCGAATGGCGTCCGTCGTTGGTGGGATTAGCAGCCAATAAACTTGCGGAGACTCATGACCGACCGACATTTTTATGGGGTCGGGATGGGAATGATTTTTTTAAAGGTTCGTGTCGATCCAACGGCACCACTAGTGTGGTGCAATTAATGAATACTGCAGCCAATGCTTTTGTGGCTCACGGTGGTCACCATATGTCTGGTGGTTTCACGGTGGTGCCAGAAGAGATTCATGTTTTGTCTAAGCATTTAAACAACGCCTATGAAACTTTGGGTGAAGCAGCTGCTATCACGCAAGTGCCTGAAGCCGATATGGAACTACAGCTTGATGATATTGATCGACAGTTTATTGCAGCCCAACAATTATGTGCTCCATTTGGTTTAGAAAATCCAAAACCGCTGTATACCTTTGTGGGGGTGGTGCCAGAACAGGTGACACTCTTTGGTAAAACCAAAGAACACACAAAACTTACGTTCGCAACCAGTGGTTGGGCTAAAGAAGCTTTGGCATTTTTTAAAACTCCAGAGCAGTTTGCGGTAACGCCAGAGGCTGGTAAATCAGTGACCATACTCGCTCATCTGGAACAAAGTTTCTTTATGGGTCGATTGCAAACCCGGTTACGGATTGTGGAAATTTTTTCCGGATAGTCATATCTTGTAATAACATCGGATGCCTTGGCGGTCGCACGCGTACCAAGTTTGTGTAAGTGAATAGCTGTGGCATAAATGACTTCTGTTTCAATCTGTGTGATATCTCTGGTACACTGCCAGATATGAAAGAAATTATAGTGTATACCGATGGTGGGTCACGGGGTAATCCTGGCCCAGCAGCGGTGGGGGTGTATGTAACCGATGCGTCTGGCGCAGTAATTTGTGAAGCGAAACAAACTATCGGCAATAGCACCAACAATTTTGCTGAATATCAAGCGGTCGCCCACGGTCTGGAAACCCTTCAGAAGCGTTTTGGTAAACAAACGAAAGACATGCAAGTCATCTTTCGATTAGATAGTGAGTTGGTTAAAAAACAACTTAACGGCGAGTATCAAATAAAAGACCCTGGGCTAGTGCCGTTGTTTATTGAAATTCATAATCTTTGCGTAGCTCACTTCCCTCAATTGACATGGGAACATATTCCACGTGAAAAAAATAAAGAAGCTGACCGATTGGTGAATGAAGCTTTGGATGGCAAGTAGTATTGACACTTTTTGGCTCGGGTCGTAGTATCGTTAGGGGGCACTTCTGTAGAGTGCTAGTTCTCAATAAGGAGAAAACAGTGGCTAAACGAAAGCATATCAACGCTGCGCGACAGGAAGAGATTGAAGCGTGGTGTATGGAGCCGACGTCATTTCAGATTCACGAAGGAGAAGAAACCGAACTGCAACTCTTGCACCAAGAGTTGAACCTGTTGATTGACGAACAACGGCTCGCCCTTTCGCTCTTGTCGAACGCGAAGAAGCTGCGGGCGCACCTGAAGCAACACCTTCATCGTGTCAGCTGAACTATTTTGACCTTTTATTATGCACCGCAGCCCTTTCAGGCTGCGGTGTTCTCATTTGACGATGTGGGGTATTTTTCGTACTCTAAAAGAAGGTTACTCATGGTGAGTGACTGGCTAGAAAAATAAGGAGGATGACATGGAATATTACATTCCTACACCCCACCGTCCCACCGCTCAGGCCCCGCCCGCTCGTGACGGACTTCCTCCCCAACATCCACCCTGAAGAAAGGACTCACCATGAACGCACATCATATGGTCATTTGACCGTTTCTCGGAGGCGTCGTAAGACGCCTCCACTTTTTTATACAGAATACTATGTCTTGGTTACGTCACCAGCACACGATTTTCTTAATTGCTACAGGTGTTTGTCTTGGAGTAGTGGCTGGTGCGATGTGGCCAATCGCGCCAGTTGCGTATGTTGTTTTAGCACTGGTTGGTTGTGGTATAGCTGCCGTGATGCGTTATCGTCCTACCACCCGAGTGGTTGGTCGTTGGCTTTTGTTGATTTTGGTAGTTGGTTCCTTAGCATTGTGGCGTACCGAAGTGGTGGAGCAACAAGTACATACTGTGGCGGGAGAGGAACGGGTTGGGTCAATCGTGACATTGGCTGGCCTGGTTTCTCAAGAACCAACTGTTGGTGCCAACAGCCAACAAGTAAAATTACGGGTTGATGATGCAATAATTTTATTGTTTCTTGAACCGTATCAAGTGGTTCAGTATGGTGATACTTTACGAGTATCAGGAAAAGTACAACACCCGCAACCATTCTCAGCGGAGTACGGGCGAATATTTCCGTACGATAACTATTTGGCGGCTGAAGGAATTGGATATGTTATGTATTACCCTTCGTGGGAACGGATCGCTGCCGGCAATGGTTATCCGTGGATGCATGCGCTCTATAGCATAAAAGAAACTTTTCAGACACACTTACAGCAAGTTATTTCTGAACCACAGGTCTCTTTAGGAAAAGGGCTTTTACTCGGAATTAAAAGCGGGTTAGGCGATGAGCTGGAAGCCGCGTTTCGAACCACTGGTTTGATTCATATTGTGGTACTGTCTGGTTTCAATGTAATGTTGGTCGTTGCTTTTATTCAATATTTATTGGCTTTTTTCTTACCGCTTCGACCACGATTAATATTTTCTACCGTAGGTATTTTGGGGTTTGCATTATTAGTAGGTTTATCAGCTACGGTGGTGCGTGCTAGTTTGATGGCAACCTTCTACCTTTTGGCTCAATATTTGGGTCGCAGCTACGAAGCAATTCGAGGCTTAGTGCTGGCTGGTATTATTATGGTTTGGTGGAAGCCATTATTGCTACTCTACGATATTGGGTTTCAATTATCCTTTGTAGCGACACTGGGTCTGATTTTAGTCTCGCCTCATTTAGAGGTATGGTTACTGCAGGGTACACGAGCAGTTGGCTGGCGGTCGTATCTGGTCGCCACGTTGGCTACCCAAATCGCTATTCTACCTTTACTGCTCTACCATATTGGAGAGTTTTCAGTAGTGGCACCGCTCGTGAATATGTTGGTTTTGCCCATGGTTGCGGTGGCCATGGGGCTTACTTTTGCTGCTGGATTAGTACATATGGTATGGCCATCGCTGGCGGTGTTTGTTGGTGGTCTAGCTCAGTTACCGCTGTCGTACATAATTACAGTTGCCAAAAGTGGTGCAGCGTTACCGTTTGCTTCTTTTTGGATTCCAGCTTTTTCGGTTGGTTGGGTAGTAGTAGCGTATGCGGTGATGGGTACGACTTGGTATTATTGGTCACGGAACAAACAAATGCGACTCAAAACACCCTTGCTGCCAACTGATCGAGCAAAATCACTTCGGGTAGTGCCATTAGGTGGTTGGCAAATAAATACAATTGCTAAGTCAGAAAAAACAAAAAAACCGTTGTCAGAGTAGATTCTGACAACGGTTTTTGAGTCGTTATTATTAGACTTAGTTTAGTCGATTGGCAACTACTTCCCAGTTGAGGTTTTTAAAAAAAGCTTCAATATATTTGCCCTTGTCTGCTGGCAGATAGTCGCGCATAAAGGAGTGCTCCCACATATCGAGTGCTAAAATAATATCAAGATCTGCTAACTGACCGACGTGTTGCTCATCGACCCACGTTTGAACCAATTGATCACTGTCAGGGTCATGATACAACATTGCCCATCCCACACCTCGGGTTTTAGCTACCGCAGTGAAACGTTCGTGCCACGCATCGACACTGCCCCATTGTTGTACCAATAAGTCTTTGAGTCGGCCATCCGGTAGTGATTGCGTTCCCCCTTCAAACTGACGGAAGTAATATTCGTGGTTTCGCATGCCCCCAAATTCAAATCCAAGTCGGCGCTGCATCTCGGCGATGGCATAGGCGTTGTTCTCTGGATCACTCTGAAAAGCAGTAATTTTATCTCGGATTAAATTAACGTGTTTTACATACCCTTGGTAAAGACCGAGGTGGAGGTCAATAGATTCTTGACTGATACCGTCGAGTTCCGGGATGGTGAATTGTTTTGCTTCGTAATGCATAAAATGAAATTCGGTTATGAGTGTTTAGTAATGACACTATTGTAACGTACTCTACTGCGCCTGCAATTCATGACAATCACGGAAACGTATTATAATAAAATATATGACCGAACGAGTAGTGAAACAACGTTGGTCGTGGCTCTTAGTGTTAGGGGTGCTGGTACTGCTTGGATCATTACTTAGCTGGCAGTGGCGAACGTTGCAACCAGCCATTGGTACTACACTTACTATTCATACCCTGGATGTAGGGCAAGGAGCGGCTACGTTAGTAGTAACTCCTGAACGGTATCAGATACTGATCGATGGAGGGGCTGGGCCACAAGTGTTGCGGGCCCTCGCCAAAGAGTTGCCTTGGTATGATCGCTCGCTTGACCTGGTGGTAGCCACTCATCAAGACGAAGACCATGTCGGGGGGCTGGTAAACGTTTTAGAGCGGTATCAGGTCAGTCATGTTTTGTGGAATGGACAAAAAAAGACTGGCCCAGCCGGAGACGCGTTTACCTCAGCAGTGAGGAAAGAACCGAATGCGAACGTGTACATTGCCAGTGCTGGACTGCAATTAAAAGTTGGTGCCAGCACCACCATAAAAGTCTTGGCACCAGCCTATCGACCACAGAAAATAGCAACAAATGCCGGTTCAGTGGTGGTGCGTATTGAATTTGGTGCTACTAGCCTATTACTGCCTGGCGATATCCCACAAGCAGTCGAACGCTACTTAGTCGAGCGATATGGAGTGCAGTTAGTTAGTACCGCCTTACAGTTGAGTCATCACGGTTCGGCGCACTCTAACGACTCGTTGTTTCTAGAGACAGTTAATCCGGTCGTGGCAGTAGTAGCAGTTGGTGCTGATAATCGGTACGGTCACCCAGCTCCAGAGGTAGTCGAGCGAGTTAAGGGACGCGGTATTCCGCTGTTCAGTACCGCTAAACTCGGCACGGTCACACTCAAGAGTGACGGGCAGCAGATGTGGCGTGAACCGTAAACCTATCAAAATAAAAACAGTACCCAGTTCAAGTTGGGTACTGCTCTAAGTCATATAAGAGGATTGATTAAATCAATTTGGCTGCTTTTAGAGTCCGGTAAGCACCGTTTTTGGCGATAGTGCGTAATCCCTTAGTAGATAATTTTACTGACACGTAGGTACCAAGTTCCGGAACGTAAATACGTTTTTTCTGGAGGTTTGGTTGGCGACGAACTTTCCCACAAGGGTTGAATTGGGTAGCACGCGTACGGTTACTATACCGTCCACCGATTTGTGTTTTTTTGCCCGTGATTTCACATTGCTTAGCCATAAGTAAATTCAATATTTAGTGGCGCTATACTAGCATGCATAGGCAAGATTGCAAGTGCTGGCCTGCTTGCGAAAGAGGAACCAGCTAGGTTTTTAGACTGCAGACTGCTACACTACACGTGTTAAAATATGCGTAGTAAAATCTACTAAACTATTATGGACCCGGCTATTGCTATTATATTAATTATTGCTTTGATTGGATCGGTGGTGATACATGAGATGGCTCATGGGTATATGGCGTACTGGTTAGGCGACCCAACCGCTAAGTTGTCTGGGCGTCTCTCGCCTAATCCAATCGTCCACCTTGATCCCCTGATGTCTATTTTGGTACCGGGTCTGTTGATTATGTCCTCAACTCCATTTATCTTTGGGGCGGCGAAGCCAG
>Ga0136558_1000121_pt1 | contig 45397 bp, 41 predicted proteins | sample AntRauTorckE6833_FD_101391 | JGI IMG/M metagenome (GOLD analysis project Ga0136558, IMG submission 101391) | Saline lake microbial communities from Rauer Islands, Antarctica - Metagenome Torckler E6 #833 | ecosystem: Environmental > Aquatic > Non-marine Saline and Alkaline > Saline | place...
CTCCTGAGCAAATTCAGAAGGCTTTAAATAGTGGCGGGGACAGGATTCGAACCTGTGACCTTCGGGTTATGAGCCCGACGAGCTACCAGCTGCTCCACCCCGCGGTGAAGACTTTTAATATACGACTAATTCCTATCCGATATCAACAATATTTTTCATTTTATTTATGAAACTTCACCACTGCATTTCATACTTTTGATAAAAAAATTAAAAGCACATTTATATATATGATCACAAGCAAGCAAGCCATTGATTTAGAGAACAAATACGGAGCCCATAATTACCACCCTTTACCTGTGGTGCTATCTAAAGGAGAAGGAGTTTATGTATGGGATCCGGAAGGCAATAAGTATTTTGATTTTTTGTCTGCTTATTCTGCGGTTAATCAGGGGCACTCACATCCCAAGATCACTAAAGCACTTACTGATCAGGCCCAGACTTTAAGCCTGACCTCCCGTGCCTTTTATAATAATGTGTTGGGCGAATACGAGAAGTATGTGACCGAATACTTTGGGTTCGATAAAGTCTTACCCATGAATACCGGAGCTGAAGGTGTGGAAACAGCCATCAAGATCTGCCGAAAATGGGCATACGAAAAAAAGGGCGTTCCTGAGCAGGAAGCTCAGATCATTGTTCTTGAAAATAACTTCCATGGCCGTACTACAACTGTTATCTCTTTTTCTAATGATCCGGAGGCCCGAAAGAACTTTGGCCCTTACACGCCCGGTTTTATCAAAATTCCTTATAACGATATTGACGCTCTTGAAGAAGCCCTGAAGCAACCTAACATTGCAGGGGTTTTGGCCGAGCCGATTCAAGGGGAAGCGGGAGTTGTGGTTCCTGATGATGACTATATTCCTAAAATGGCTGAGCTTTGCAAGAAGAATAACGTCCTATTTATCGCCGATGAAATTCAAACAGGGATTGCCCGTACCGGAAGTTTGCTTGCCGTTTGTGGAAATTGTTCGTGCAGCGGACATTGTGAACGCCAGTCAACTTATATAAAACCGGATATGTTAATATTAGGGAAAGCTCTCTCCGGGGGATCTTATCCTGTATCTGCTGTATTAGCCGATGACCATATCATGGAAGTTATCAAGCCCGGTCAGCATGGTTCTACTTACGGTGGGAATCCCCTCGCTTGCAAAGTGGCCATTGCCGCATTGGATGTTGTTAAAGATGAGAAGCTTGCTCAAAACGCTCGTAAACTTGGTCAACTGTTCCGTGACGAAATGCAGAAACTAGTGGATGAATCTGATCTGTTTGTAAAAGTGCGGGGTCGGGGATTGTTGAATGCGGTCATCATTAATGATTCACCTGATAGTGACACCGCCTGGAGTTTCTGTGTGGCTTTAAAAGATAATGGCCTTCTTGCAAAACCAACCCATGGAAACATTATTCGCTTTGCCCCTCCTTTAGTTATGACGGAAGAACAGCTGATGGATTGCGTTGAGATCATCCGAAAAACTATTGCTGAGTTTAAAAAATAAATACTCAAAACACTGATTTTCTGCTCCGAACAATACTCATAAATCACTCTTTCCAACTTTAGTGAATTTAAACGCTATTGAGGCCTATTGGCGGATTTGGTAGCTTAAATTATGTGAGTTCGACATAATAATTAGTCACTAGTTGTCACCCTTAGCGTATTCGGCTATAATTGGGTTTTATTTGCATTCCGCGAAGGGCGGTGTCCGACTACCGACGTGATCTCAAGGTCTAAGATGTTCGGTTGTATTGTACTTTGAGATCCTTCGCATTCAACAAATATGTTTAGTATAACTTTTTAAGTGCTCAGGATGACAACTTCAGAAACCTTAAATCGAACTCACAGCTAATTAAATGTGAAATTCAATAAAAAAGCTGGAGATAAATATGCGAGATTCAATGACTATTACCCCCGATCAGGTTCGTTCCGTTTTAAGCAAGCATATGCTTACTGATGGTTATGAAATGGTACTTGATCTCGAAGAAAGTGAAGGGGCTTATTTATATGATTCCAAATCAGGAAAACGATATCTCGATTTCTTTACCTTTTTTGCATCCAATCCGCTTGGGATGAATCACCCTAAACTTGCCGGTGATGATGACTTCGTTCAACGCCTTGGCAGAGTAGCCATTAACAAGCCTTCTAATTCCGATATTTACACAGAAGACATGGCTCGCTTCATGGAATCTTTTGATCGGGTCGGGATCCCGGATTATATGCCTTATTCCTTTTTTATCTCTGGTGGAGCATTGGCTGTTGAAAACGCCATGAAGGTAGCCTTCGACTGGAAAGTGCAGAAGAATTTTGACAAAGGATATCGAGAGGAGAAAGGGCATAAGATCCTTCATTTTGAAAAAGCTTTTCACGGGCGAACGGGATATACCCTTTCGGTGACCAACACGGTGCCCAACAAAGTAAAATACTTTCCGAAGTTTGACTGGCCACGGGTGATCAGTCCTGCTATGAGCTTTCCTGCCACTAAGGAAAATATCGCGGAAACTGAAGCTCAGGAAAAATTAGCCGTTGCTCAGGCTGAGCGATTTTTTGAGGTCTACAAAGATGACATCGCAGCTATTTTGATCGAACCTATTCAGGGCGAAGGCGGTGACCGTCATTTCAGACTGGAATTTCATCAGGCTCTTCGGGATCTGGCTGATAAGCATGATGCGTTGCTTATTTATGATGAAGTGCAAACCGGCGTTGGTATGACCGGGAAATTCTGGGCTCATGAGCATTATGTGAAACCGGATATTCTCGCCTTTGGAAAGAAAGCTCAGGTTTGTGGAATACTGGCGAGCAAGCGAGTGGATGAAGTGAAAACGAATTGCTTCCATGTTTCATCTCGCATCAATTCTACCTGGGGTGGAAATCTAGTGGATATGGTTCGCTTTGGACGAATCCTGGATGTCATCGAAGAGGACGATCTTGTTGAAAATGCAGCCAAGGTTGGAAATTATCTTAAAACCCGACTCGAAGCGCTGACCGGCGAACACGAATATTTCTCAAATCCCCGAGGTAAAGGATTATTCTGCGCCATTGATCTTCCAAATACCCATGCACGTGATAGCGTCATCAAAGAGTGTGTCAATAATGGATTGATGATCCTCTCCTGCGGACCAAATACCGTTCGCTTCCGTCCACCATTGACCATCACCCAAGAACAAATAGATGAAGGATTGGATATTTTGGAGAATGCTTATAAAAAATGCCTTGATGATTGTCCTGTTGCAAGCTGAGTAATTAGCATCTGCGAAACTCAGCGTTTCATCTGCGCTTTTCTGCGGGAAAACTATATCCGTTTGGGTTTATGCTATCGGACTTTAATAGATTTTTCTTTCTCGCAGGTTTTCGTGGAGTTAGACGTGGAGTTCAGTTAGACAAGCTGATGGCTTTCAGGCTGAATTACCATTTCATTCAATACAGAGCCTGACGGCTGGTTAACCGCATAGAAAACAGCCTCAGCTACTTCTTCCGGAGTAAGCATCATGTCTTTTTTGACTTTCATATTGACGCGACTATCATCCCAGAATGGGGTATCCACTCCACCGAGATAAAGCAATGAAAATTTTGTTTTTCCTCTTCGCTGCTCCTCGATCAACGCCTTGGTAAATCCTTGGATAGCAAATTTGGAAGCAGCATATACCGATGCATTTTTCATTACATATTTGCCCATAGTACCGGGAAACATCACCACAGATGTGGGATCATCTTCTTTCATGTGTTTCATCACCGTTTGGGTAACGAGGAACGTCCCGTACACGTTTATATCAATGACCTCTTTAGCATCTTTGGGGTCAATATCCATAAAGGGCTGGATGATCCCCTGACCAAAAGCATTAATGAGTACATCAATTTTGCCTAGCTGATTTTCAACTTCGGAAGCCATTCTTTCTACTGCATCAACATTTGTAGCATCGGCTTCAATGGCAAAAGCTTCCCCTCCATTATCATTGATATTCTTTGCGATTTCTTCAGCTTTTGATTTATTGCGTGCGGCCAGAACTACTTTTGCTCCTTCGGCACCAAACTTCTTAGCTGTAGCAGATCCAATTCCGCCGGACCCTCCGACGATGAGTACGATTTTATCTTCCATGATGTAACTTCTTTCTTGATGAATAGTCACACCAATAAATCGCAGAGAAGATTCTTTCGTTCCGTTAATTTACTTTTTTATAGTTGATACGCCAGTTCAGATTCCAGCTTTCTCCCCCATCAGTTGATGATTCCCAATCCCACTTCAGAGAATCCTCAGTAATGTCATAAAAAACCATTCTTTGTGTGAACAGAGCCCCGTCTTCTCTCTCCATTACTTCCGTTTGAAAAATGCGCTTCTTTCCGTCAACCTTTCCCATAAAATCAAAATAGCCGCCGTTGTTATCGGCCCAGGCTTGTTTCCAGGTAGCAGTTCGGTGATTGTATACCGAAATGCTTGTCCCCATGAATCCTTCCATTTGCCCGGAGTTCACCCTAAAATTTTCCTGAATAACTTTTCCATCCAGCGTTTTCTCTACGAAGTTAGTTCCTCTGCCTTTGGTTCCACTTCCCTCATCCCATGTCACTTCCCAGCCACCCAGCCAAAAATCGAAATAGGCTTCCGGTTCTATTTCGAGTTCATTAACAAATTGTTCTTCAATTGGTTCTTGGGATTCTTCCTCTTGACATCCAAAGATCAAAAATGAAATGAATAAAAGGTAGAGGAGCTGCTTAGTAAATGGTAATTTCATGACATGCTGGTTGATTAATTAATTGCGTGCGTTCGATATAAAATACGCCCCAAGTTGTCAACCCTGAGCGCATTAAACATCTATTATTGTGACGTTGTATTATGTGAAGGGTCTCAAAGTCCAAATTACCGTAAGGTATTACAGTTTGAGATTCTTCGCGTTTACCAAATGCTTTTAATTCTGCTATTTAAAACGCTCAGAATGACAATTTCAAAGACCTTAACTTGAATTCACGATAGATACTATCCATTTTCGAAAACTTCTTTCAAATGTTTCAGAGTTTTTTTGGCAGAGAAAACAGGGTAAGCTTAGGACACCACGCCCCTCCAACTATAATATGGCTAAAGCTAAATCCGGTCTCTTTCCAAAGAGAGATAGGTTCTTGCTTATATCAAATCGCCTAATCCAAAGTAATAGTTCTAAAATTGCTTCGAACCTATGTCCCTCCGGAGGGCAGTCACAGAACTGACAACATCAACCCGCCATCGCCTTCGGAATCACGCTTTCATAGATCTCTTCAGATTCAGAAACATCCAGCGAAATAAGATCTTTGATCTCCAGCTTATCGCCTTTCACTACTCCTAATTCATACATCGGAACTCCGGCCTCTTCAAAGTGATGCTTCACGGTCTGAAGTTCTGGAGCCGGAATGGTGATCACTACTCCTGACTGTGCTTCACTGAACAAAATTTCGTGGGTTGAACCTGATAAAGTTTCAATAGAAAGCTCTGCCCCTTTCTTGCCAAAAATCGCCATTTCCATGAGTGTGGTTGCAAGTCCCCCGTCTGAAATATCATGGGCAGCGGTGATCAATCCAACCTTGATAGCTGTTAGAAGTGCCTCCTGTAACTTCACCTCAAAATCGAGGTCGATCTCAGGGGCATCTCCGGTGGTAAGTTCGTGAACAGTTTTTAAGTATTCACTTCCGCCGAGGCCTTTTCTATCTGCACCAATATAGAGTACGATATCTCCTTCTTTTTTGAATGCAGGAGTTGTGAGATGTTTTTCCACATCCTCGATCACGCCTAACATCCCAATGATCGGTGATGGAAAGATGGCACTGTTTGGATTCTCATTATAGAAACTCACGTTACCGCCGGTAACCGGAGTATTCAGGGCTCGACATGCGTCACTCATGCCACCCAGTGCTTCTTTGAACGTCCAGTAAACTTCGGGTTTGTAAGGATTTCCAAAGTTGAGGCAGTTGGTGATAGCCATCGGTTTTGCCCCGGAACAAACTACATTTCGGGCTGATTCAGCCACTGCAATTTGTCCTCCTTTTCGTGGATTTAAATACACATACCGGCCATTACAATCGGTTTTGGCAACTAATCCCTTCTTGGTTCCTTTAATGCGGATCACTCCTGAATCAGAGGCGCCGGGACCCGTTACGGTATTGGTTCTCACCATGGTATCATACTGCTCATGAACCCACCGTTTGGAAGCGACGTTTGGTGACCCAAGTAATTTCTTAAGAATATCTGCATGATCATCGGGGTGATTCAAAGAGTTTGAGTCGAAGTTCTGAACTTCATCCAGATAAGCAGGCTTTTTGGTCTCACGTATATATTGTGGAGCTCCGCCACCCAGCACCAAATGCTCGGCCGGAATCACAGCTTTGATCTCACCGTCTTTCCAGTAAGTAACTTTATCGCCTTCTACCACTTCACCGATCACTACACCGTGTAGGTCCCATTTTTCGTACACATCGATAATTTCCTGCTCGCGTCCTTTCTCTGCCACGATCAACATCCGCTCCTGACTTTCAGAAAGCAGTAGTTCGTAGGCAGTCATTCCATCTTCACGCGCCGGCACTTTGTCGAGATCAACTTTCATCCCTTCACCGCCTTTTGCTGTCATCTCGGAAGTGGAACACGCAATTCCTGCAGCTCCCATATCCTGCATTCCGATGACCGCACCGGTTTTGAGGACTTCCAGGCTGGCTTCAAGCAATAATTTTTCGGTGAAAGGATCTCCCACCTGTACGCTTGGGCGCTTGGCTTCACTTTCTTCACTGATCTCTTCGGAGGCAAAAGTAGCTCCGTGAATTCCATCTCGCCCGGTACTTGCGCCAACAATGATCACCGGATTCCCAATTCCTTTTGATATAGCTGAAGCGGTTTCTCCTTCTTTCACCAATCCGATACTCATGGCATTTACCAACGGATTGCCTTCATAGCTTTCATCAAAGCAAACTTCTCCGGCAATTACAGGAACACCGAATGAGTTTCCATAATCTCCAATTCCCCTGACCACACCGTCCAGTAAATACCGAACTCTTGGATTCTCCATCGAACCAAAGCGCAGTGAATTCAAGCTGGCTACCGGCCGGGCTCCCATTGTAAAAATATCGCGGTGAATACCACCCACACCTGTTGCCGCTCCCTGATACGGCTCTATTGCTGAGGGATGATTATGGCTTTCAATTTTAAAGGCGCATCCAAGACCGTCACCCAAGTCTACCAGTCCGGCATTTTCTTCTCCGGCACCAACCAAAAGATGTTCTCCTTCGGATGGAAGTTTCTTGAGCTCAATGATGGAGTTCTTATACGAACAATGCTCACTCCACATCACGGAATACACGCCCAGCTCGGTAAAAGTAGGCACACGGCCGAGACGGGATTTTATCATTTCATATTCTTCTTCATTGAGTCCGTGTTCGAGAGCAAGTTCGAGTGTTACTTCCGGTTCTTGAATAGTTTTTTGCGACATTCTGAGGGAGTGATTGAAGCGTTAAGATTTCAGAAAGTTCAAAGGTACGATTATTTAATAAAAGGCTCTAACCAAAGAGCAGGAATTTGGCGGTAATTGAAATGGAACGCAGATGACAAGGATTGTGCGTATGATCGCTGATTTCAAATATTTCGTAAATATTGCTCTTCCGGAAAACGTATAGCCCAATTTCTGGAAACTATCATTCGTCTATCAAAACAACGGGCAAAAATTGTTCAACTTTGTGATCCTTATCCCCGCCTTATCCCCGGGTTGCGCCCGGCTTATAGCTTACTCTTACTTCAACCTCACAACGGTCTTACCCGTGGCTACACGTATCTGACTCCTACGGAGTCGGCTCTAAAAAATCATGGGAATCTTAAAATCACATAGATCAAGGTTCAGAAATGACGCAGGATTGATAGGTGATCAACTCCCAAACCTTTCAGACACCGCTTTATCCAATGCCTCCCGATGATCCGGATGAGCAATGTTCACTAAAGCTTCAGCACGCTGACCTAAATTCTTCCCATATAAATTAGCTACGCCATATTCCGTAACCACATAGTGTACGTGAGCTCGGGTTGTAACCACTCCAGCCCCTTGTTTCAGAAATGGTACAATACGGCTTATACCTTTCTTAGTAGTTGATGGTAACGCAATGATCGGTTTACCACCCGGAGATAACGAAGCTCCGCGAATGAAATCCATTTGACCGCCTACTCCGGAGTAGTGATAAGTCCCGATCGAATCCGCACAGATCTGTCCGGTAAGGTCAACTTCCACCGCACTGTTGATGGCCGTTACTTTAGGGTTTCTGCGAATCACGGCCGTGTCATTTATATATGCAATGTCTAACATAGCTACGGCAGGATTGTCATCAATAAAATCATAGGTCTTACGAGAACCCATTACAAATCCACTTACGATCTTGCCGGGGTGAATTTTTTTCTTTTTGCCGTTGATGATGCCCTTTTCGAATAACTCTATCACTCCATCTGAAAACATCTCGGTATGCACCCCAAGATTTTTATGATTGGTCAGGCTCTTAAGTACCGCATTCGGAATAGCTCCGATCCCCATCTGCAGTGTGGCTCCATCATCGATCAGCTCTGCACAGAACTGGCCGATCCTTAACTCTGCCTCATCCGGTTCGGGTACAATTTGCTCAGGAAGCTGGTCATCCACTTCCACCATTGCATTGATCTGACTGGTATGTATCAGGCCGTCTCCATGCGTTCTGGGCATATTAGGATTTACCTGGGCTATCACATGCTTAGCCATTTGAACCGCAGCAACCGCAGCATCAACAGAAACTCCCAATGAACAATATCCGTGTTTATCAGGAGGAGAAACGTGAACCAAAGCAACATCCAGTGGCATAATGTTATTACGAAACAAATTGGGCACCTCACTTAAGAATACCGGCACATAATCTCCTCTTCCCTCGTTGATCGCCTTGCGTACATTGGCTCCAACAAATAACGCATTTACGAAGAAGCTGTCTTTATATTCAGGGGCCGCATAAGGAGCCGGGCCTTCCGTGTGCAGATGTACTACCTCCACATTTTTCAATTCTAAGTGCCGATCGGCCATTGCCTGTACCAATTGAACCGGAGTTGCTGAAACCCCATGCACAAAAACCCGGTCTCCTGATTTAATGAATTTTACCGCCTCTGATGCCGTCATATATGTACTCATAGTATCTGTACTCATTTAGTTTGCCTTATGATAACCAAGCATTGTGAATTTTTCTTTAAGAGAGAAAACGCGTTATGCTATAAAATCTAAAGAATAGAACACGGATCAGACAAAATGAACATGAACAAAGAAGCGGTATTTAAAATACCAAATTTGGAGTAGGTTTAAATTTTCAATCTCTTCCTTTCTATAAATAAACGATTTCAATCCTTCAGCAAAACCATAAAATTAATCTCCTCTGCTATTGTATATGTATTCAATTCCCCTTAAAATCTAATATCGATATTAGAATATAAATATTTGATTTAAAAACTACCTGATGAGGTTAATTTCACAAGGCGCTCAGTATGCCATTTCGGCTATTATTGCCATTTCGAAGCATACGGAAGACGGGGCCGTTTCTGCTTCTTATCTATCTAAATCATTAAACTGTCCCACGGCTTACCTCTCTCAGATACTCGCCAAGCTTAAGGAACCAGGTATTCTGAAATCTCAACGTGGACTCAACGGTGGAGTCTATCTCGCCAAATCCGCCGAAGACATTACGATGATGGATGTGATCGCGGCCATCGACGGCACAGAATTTTTTAACAAGTGTTTTATGGGAATTGAAGGCTGTGGACATATTGAGCCTTGTCCTTTTCACGCATTTTGGTCAATGGAACGTAAGAAAATTGAGAAATGGCTTAAGGAAACTACCTTTGAACAAGTTGATCAAAATATGACCCAAACCTGGTTTGACCTCCGCTTGCAATTTTCAAATAGTGTCCCTTCTTTCTGATAGTGAATTCCACGGCTGTCATATCATCAGAGATCTGCTACCATTGCGGAGAGGACTGTACCTCCGAAGCGGTTCATTTTGATGACAAACCCTTTTGCTGTACAGGCTGCAAAGCTGCTTATCAAATTTTAGACGAAAGCGGACTCTGTTCTTACTACGATCTCGATGTCAATCCCGGGATCAATCTTAAAAACAAGAAACACCGCGCCCGTTTTGATTATCTGGAAGATGACGAAGTTATTATTCGCATCTCAGATTTTTGGGACGCAAACAAACTTTCGCTGACCTTATATATACCAAATATCCACTGCACCTCCTGTGTGTGGCTGCTGGAAAACCTTCAAAAGCTAGATGCCGGGGTACTGCAAAGCGGCGTGAATTTCTTAAAAAGAGAACTGTCTTTGTTGGTTGATACAGAGCAAACAACTCTCCGCAATGTAGTTGAGCAATTGGTTACCATCGGTTATGAACCGGAAATTCGCTTCGACAAACTGGATACACAAACTCAGAAATCTCACCAAAACCGTTCGCTCTGGCTGAAGATGGGCGTTGCAGGATTTGCATTCGGGAACATCATGCTGTTTAGTTTTCCTGACTATCTTGATACAACGGGAAGCGGACTTGGAGGCAACTTCCCTATTTTTTTCGGGGCATTGAATATTATTCTCGCACTCCCGGTGTTACTTTACAGCAGCAGTGATTATTTAAAATCTGCTTTTGCAGCATTGAGTCAGCGCGGGGTTAACCTGGACGTACCCATTTCTATCGGGATCATGGCTTTGTTTTGCAGAAGCGTTTATGAGATCCTTACCATGACGGGAACCGGCTACATGGATTCCTTTACCGGACTCATTTTCTTTTTATTGATCGGGAAATTAGTTCAACAAAAAACCTTTCACCGGCTTTCTTTTGACCGGGACTATCGCTCTTACCTGCCTATTGCAGTGAATGTGTTGAATGAATCTGGTGAAGAATATTCGGTCTCATTGGATAAACTGGAGCCTAACCAACAAATCCGTCTTCGCAATCAGGAACTCGTCCCTTGTGATGCCACCCTCCTTTCTGAAGAAGCTTTTATGGATTACAGCTTTATTACCGGAGAATCAGAGCCTGTTGCCATAAAAAAAGGTGCCCGAATTTTTGCAGGGGGACGATTGACCGGCAACTCCGCCCTTTTGCGAACCGAAGAAAAAGTAGCAAACAGCTATCTCACAAAACTCTGGAATCACGAGACCTTCCAAAACAACGACAAGGAATTAAAACTGACCACTTTCGCTGACAAGATCAGTCCTTATTTTACGGTAGCTGTTTTAGGCATTGCATTTTTCTCGGGATTATACTGGCTGCAAACCGCAGGAATGGAACCTGCACTTTCGGTATTTACAGCTGTGTTGATCATTGCCTGTCCGTGTGCGCTGGCACTTTCCACACCATTTACCCTTGGATCGGCATTGAATGTGCTTTCGCTGAACGGGCTGTTCGTTAAAAATCATTTGTTGATCGAAAACCTTTCCAAAGCCTCTTCCATCGTTTTTGATAAGACCGGTACTTTAACGGAAAGTGATTCTGCTGAGGTTGACTTTTTTGGAGTTGAGCTTTCTGCTCAGGAACAGACCTGGGTTAAATCCGCCTGTAAAAACTCTATCCATCCACTAAGCCGGAAGGTGACCTACGCACTGGAAAGCTCATTCCTGTATCACCCCAAAAGCTTCGAAGAACTACCGGGTAAGGGCATTTTTGCAGATGTTGAAAATACACTCATCTGTCTAGGCTCAAGGTCATTTCTTGCCAGTCAAACCGGTATGAGCTCAGAGGAAATTCCTGAGCCAAATTTTAGCGGGTCTGTGGTACATCTTTCCATCAACGGTCAATACCGTGGATTCTTTGGGATCAAATCCGGAATTCGAAATGGGATACCAGACTTACTTCATTCCATGAAAGAGAAATTCAGCACATATTTATTATCCGGCGATAACGATGCGCAAAAGAAGGAATTCACGAAGTATCTTGGCACAAATGGCTCGTTACTCTTCAACAAAAAACCGGAAGAAAAACTGGATTTCATCACACACTTACAGAAGAGTGGAGAACAAGTTGTGATGGTGGGTGATGGATTGAACGATGCGGGAGCGCTCAAAAAATCCGATTTTGGCATTGCGCTTGCCGACGATATCAGTTCATTTGCCCCCGCTTGTGATGCCATCCTGGAAGGTGATTCACTGCCCAATCTCAACAACTTTATTGATTTCAGCAAAGCATCTATGAAGATCATCATCGCAAGTTTTGTGCTTTCGCTACTTTATAATACCATCGGTTTGGCCTTTGCCATCACGGGACATCTCTCCCCACTGGTAGCCGCTATCTTGATGCCGCTGAGTTCTATCAGCGTGATGGTGTTCACCTTTGTAACTACACGATATTTTGCACGCAAACGGGGGCTGATGATATGGAAGTGATCTATATGCTTATCGGATTCAGCCTGCTGGTAGCCCTGATTTTCCTGGGCTTATTTTTCTGGGCAGTAAAAACCGGACAGTTTGATGATCAACACACTCCCTCTATGCGTGTTCTTTTCGACGACAAAAGATCTACATCAAAAAAATCAATCCACAACCAAAAAAATCAGGATGAATAAATGGCTTCATCTACACAAACTTCATTAGAAACCTTTCACTACGATAACGAAACGGTCCGGAATTTCGGTATTGCTACCATTATCTGGGGACTTATCGGATTTATCGTGGGGCTCACTATAGCTCTGAAATTGATCTGGCCCGACTTTCTGGGATTTATTCCGGAACTCAGCTACGGTCGGCTTCGTCCACTTCACACAAACGCAGTTATCTTTGCCTTTGCAGGAAATGCCATTTTCTATGGCGTATACTATTCACTGCCAAGGCTTTGTAAAACTTCGATGTGGAGCCGAAAGCTAAGTGATATACACTTTTGGGGCTGGCAGGCGATCATTGTATCCGCTGTGCTCACGCTTCCATTTGGCTTCAACACCAGTAAAGAATATGCTGAATTGGAATGGCCCATCGATATTGCCATCACCATAATCTGGGTGATCTTCGGGATCAATATGATCATGACGATCATGAAGCGGCGGGAGAAACATCTGTATGTTGCCATTTGGTTTTACATCGCCACCTTTGTGACGGTTGCCATATTACATGTTGTAAACTCTTTTGAAGTGCCCGCCACTTTGCTGAAAAGTTATCCGGTGTATGCGGGAGTTCAGGATGCCCTGGTGCAGTGGTGGTACGGTCATAATGCTGTGGCTTTCTTTTTGACGACTCCTTTTCTGGGAATTATGTACTACTTCATTCCAAAGGCCGCTAATCGGCCCATTTTTTCCTACCGGTTGTCCATCGTTCACTTTTGGTCCCTGATCTTTATTTATATCTGGGCGGGACCTCACCATTTGCTCTACACCGCTCTACCGGGTTGGGCTCAGGCATTGGGTACTGTTTTCAGTTTGATGCTGATAGCACCAAGCTGGGGTGGTATGCTGAACGGATTGCTTACCCTTCGAGGCGCCTGGGATAAGGTTCGCGAAGATCCCGTGCTGAAATTCCTTGTAGTAGGTGTTACTGCTTATGGAATGGTAACCTTTGAAGGCCCGATGCTGTCCATCGCCAATGTAAACGCCGTAGCACATTATTCTGATTACATCATCGGTCACGTTCACAATGGTGCATTACTTTGGAACGGTGGTTTAACGTTCGCGATGCTTTACTACATCACGCCACGAATTTATAAGACCAAGCTTTATTCTATTAAACTTGCAAACGTGCACTTCTGGTTTGCTACGATGGGCGCCGTCTTCTATGTGATCCCTATGTACTGGGGCGGAATCACTCAGAGCCTGATGTGGAAAGAATTTACTTCTGAAGGACTTCTTCAGTATCCAAACTTCCTTGAGACCGTAACTCAGATCATACCAATGTATGGCCTGCGTGCGATCGGTGGAACGTTATTCATTATTGGAGCTGCTGTTGGTTCATTCAACATTTACAAGACCTCAAAACAGGGATCCTTTGAGGCTAATGAAGTGGATGAAGCTCAGCCTATTATCGATCCTGCTGCCGGACACAAAGAAAGCTGGCACCGCAGACTTGAAGGCCGACCTCTTCAGCTAACCGCACTTACTATAGTAGTGATCCTTATAGGTGGGATTGTAGAATATGTGCCAACCGCTTTGGTTAAATCCAATGTACCAACTATAGCCAATGTAAAACCCTACACTCCACTGGAAATTGAAGGCCGTGATATTTACATCTCCGAAGGTTGTAACAACTGTCACTCACAGATGATCCGTCCATTCCGTTCCGAAACTGAACGTTATGGCGAGTATTCCAAAGCCGGAGAATTCGTGTATGATCATCCTCATTTATGGGGTTCAAAGCGTACCGGGCCTGACCTGCACCGTATAGGTGGCAAGTATCCTGACAGTTGGCACGTACGTCACATGTACGACCCAACTTCCACTTCCCCCGGCTCTATCATGCCGGCCTACCCGTGGATGTTTACGGATGACATGAACAAAGAAAGCATTCCGGCTCGTATAAATGCACTGCGTACAGTTGGAGTTCCCTATGCGGATGGGTACGAAGATCTTGCGATTCGGGACCTGGAAGCTCAAGCCGAGCAGATCACGCAAGGACTTCATGAAAATGGATTCGGTGAAATTGATGGAATTGAGATCACTTCCGACAAACAGATCATCGCCATTATTGCGTATATGCAGCGGTTGGGCATCGACATCAACGGAAATGTAAATCCATGGGAAGATCTTCCTTCCAGCGAACGCATTCAGGCGAATTTCAAACCACAACGTGAGGACGAATAGCCATGTATAAAAACGTAATGCGTGCAATTGAAGACATCGGTATTTATCCCAGTATTTCCCTGATCCTGTTCTTTGGATTCTTTGTGGGAATGATCATTTACCTGATCGTAAAAGGTAAAGATTATTGGAAAGATGCCGAACGGCTTCCCCTTGAAGATGACGACAATATGAACTTCAAAAATTCAAACCAATGAAAGTATTTGACGACGAAAAAGATCTCCTGATGGATCACGAGTATGACGGCATCCGTGAACTCGATAATCATATGCCGGTTTGGTGGCTCTGGCTATTCTACTTCACCATTGCATGGGGCGTCGGGTATATGGCTTATTACTATATGCTGGGCGGGCCAACTCAAGAAGAACTCTATGAACAGGAAATGGCAGCTGCAGCCGAGCAGTATGGTATAGAACCGGCAGGCGGGGAAGGCGGCGCACCCGAAGTTTCCGATTTCACCTGGGCATTCCTTGAAGATCAAGACCGCATTGAAGAAGGCCGGGAGATCTACATGGGCACCGGGAATCTTTGCTATACCTGTCATGGAGCAAATGGTGAAGGCATCGTTGGTCCAAACCTGACTGATGACTTGTGGATTCATGGTTGTTCTGCAGAAGAGATGGCGACAAGCATCATCCAAGGCTACCCCGATCGCGGTATGATCGCCTATGGAAGTGGTGCCAGATTATCAGACGAGAAAGTGCAGAGTTTGATCAGCTATATTTCTTCCATACAGGGAACGGAGCCGGCAAACGCCAAAGCTCCTGTTGATCGTGCTGAGCCTTGTAGTTTAGAATGATAAGTGATAAAGTGAAGAGTGATAAAGTAGTTTTATTAAAGTTATGTTATCACAATTGAAGTAAGTGAATTAAGGCTTATTTATTGTACAGGCTTACTTAATCACTTTATCACTCACTCTTCACATAATCCTCAAAAAAGAGGATTAGTATTTGTTGTTAATGAGAGCAATATGAGGTTGAAATATAAATGGCAAATTTAGAAGACGAACGCCGTATAGATAAACAGAATTTTCGCGACCACCTTGCTACGGTAAATGAGGATGGCAAGCGAAACTGGATCTATCCTAAAAAACCCAGCGGCCGGTTTTATAAGGCGAGGAACGTTGTTGCTGTATTTTTGCTCGCTTTTTTCTTTTCAGGACCTTTCATCACCATTAATGGAAATCCTCTTTTACTGTTAAATATTCTCGAGCGTAAGTTTGTGATCTTTGGCGTGGCTTTTTGGCCTCAAGACCTTCACCTATTGGTTTTCGGGATGCTAACCTTCATCCTGTTCATCGTGCTTTTTACCGCCATTTTTGGACGTATATGGTGCGGATGGGTTTGCCCCCAAACCATTTTTATGGAAATGGTTTTTCGTAGAATTGAATACTGGATAGAAGGGGATGCATCGGCTCAAATTCGGCTCAATAGACAAGACTGGAATTTCGATAAGATCCGTAAAAAAGTAAGTAAACATGCCATCTTCTTTGGCATGGCTTTTCTGATATCCAACATGTTCCTTGCCTACATCATCGGGAAAGATCAGTTGTTTGAGATCATAACCGATCCACCCTCAGAACACATTGCGGGACTCAGCTCCATGATCATTTTCAGCGGGGTATTTTATGGAGTCTTTGCATTTATGCGAGAGCAGGTTTGCCATTTTGTTTGTCCGTATGGAAGAATGCAATCCGTGATGCTGGATAATAACTCCATCAACGTAATGTATGATTACGTGCGGGGAGAAACCCGGGCACCGGTAAAAGACCGTTATCAACTCGAAAACCGAAAAGCTTCGCTGGAAGACCTTGGATTCAGCGCAAATGAAACATTCGGCGATTGTATCGACTGTTATCAGTGCGTGAAAGTATGTCCTATGGGAATTGACATCCGAAATGGAACACAGCTTGAATGTGTGCACTGTACCGCTTGTATTGATGCCTGTGATTCGGTCATGGAGAAGATTGACAGACCGCTGGGACTCATTCGATATTCCTCAGAAAACGCCATTCGTGAAGAAAAACACAAAGTACTGACTCCAAGAGTTGCCGGATACTCCGGAATATTGTTGATTCTACTTACAGTATTCATCACCATGTTAACCCTGCGGCCTGATACAGAAACGTCTATTTTACGGGAACCTGGGACCCTCTATCAGGAACTCCCTAATGACAGATACAGCAATATTTATAACGTCAAGATCCTGAATAAGACTTTTGAAGAAATGCCTGTTGAAATTCGGCTTGAGAGTCCTGATGGAGAGATCGTTTCTTTAGGAACTGTTGATTCCATTCAGCCCCAAAATTCTGCTGAAGGTCGATTTATGGTACAGCTTTCCAGAGAAAACCTGAGTGGATCTCAAACCGAAATCATCTTTGGAATTTACTCCGGTGATGAAAAACTAGAAACGGTAACGTCCGGATTTTTAGGTCCGGGAAATTTAAATTATTGACCCCTATGAAAAAATTTAACTGGGGTACCGGCATCTTTCTAGCCGTTACTCTATTTGTGATCGCGACATTAAGCGTAGTCAGCTATATGATCAGCCTCGACTTTTATCTGGTATCTAACGACCATTATGAACAGGGAGTGGAATATCAGGAGACCATAGATGGACAGCAGCGATTCAAAAACCTGGAAAACCCTGTCTTAGTACTTTTTGATGAGCCTACTGTTTCCATCAAGATCACTTTCCCCAAAGAATTGAGGTCTGATTCTCTTTCCGGAACCATCAACTTTTATCGCCCGAATGATTCTGAACTGGATCGAAAATATAAGCTTCAGGTTGATGAAGACGGCCGGCAGACCATTCCAGTTTCCGATTTTGAAAAAGGTCGCTGGAAATTGACATTGGAATGGAAACAAGATTCACTGATCTATATTGACGAAAAGAATATTTTTATTTGAATGAATCCTAAGGCTCCTACAGACTACTAACCAAAGGTTGAGAAAGAGTGAAACCCCAGCAAAACTCTGCGATAAATCTTTTCTACACACAAGAATAAAATCAATGGAACTTTGGACCGGATTTACTTTAGGACTTTTAGGCAGTTTTCACTGCATTGGAATGTGTGGACCCATCGCGCTCAGTATCCCAGGTGAGAATCGTTCTAAAGGTGCTATGTTATTCCGGGGAATTCTTTATAACTCCGGAAGAATTTTCACCTATGCGTTTCTTGGTTTCGGATTGGGTATTCTTGGAATGGGCGCAACAGTGGCCGGCTATCAAAATATACTTTCTATTCTCCTCGGAGCTTTGATCGTGATCTTTGCGATTTTTCCTCACGTTAAACTGCCCGGAACGTTCAGAGATACCTATGGAAAGTTTCAGTCCATGATCACCTCATCTATTGCGTCACTTTTTAAAGAACGCACTTCGTCCTCTTCTTTTTTGATCGGTTTACTGAATGGATTTCTCCCATGTGGATTTGTGGTTACGGCTTTAGCCGTTGCCCTTGTTACTGAAACTGCAATGCACAGCAGTATTTACATGGCTTTATTTGGATTGGGTACCCTTCCGGTCATGCTCTTGATGAATATGGCTCCCGGATTTATCTCCCAAAAAACAAGAGCTAAACTTCGGCCTTTTTCTATGTATTTCGCAGTGATAATCGGGTTATTGTTGATCTGGCGAGGCTTTATGATGGATGGTGGAATGGTGCATTGGTGATCAGTAAAAGCATCTTATCCGGTACCAGCCGAATGCTCCGATTTATCGTAGCCACTACTGTATTCTCAATGCTTTCAACAGGTCCCCAAAATCATCAAAGATCAGATTGGCGAGTTTGTAGCCTTCATCAATTGGCGTTTTAGTATACCAGGCTACTTTCCAGTTGGCTTTTGAGCCACCGACTACATCCGAAGTAAAAGAATCGCCCACATACAGAATATCTTCGCGGTTCACTCCGGCCAGTTCCGTTGCATGATCAAATACCTTTGGGTGTGGCTTCATCTCTCCCACTTCTTCCGAAATGACAACGTGTCTGGCAGTTTCCCTTAAATTAAACTGATCTATTTTCAGCTTTTGTGTTTCAGCAAATCCATTGGTAATGATCCCCACTTTAAAATGATCGGCGATCTTTTGATAAGATTCCTGAGCTCCATCCAACCATTCCCAATGATTCCGATAGTAATTCATATATACTTTTCCAGCCTCTTCATGCATAGATTCATTCACACGCAGATCCCGAAAAGTTTCTTGAAATCTCCGCTGATGTAACTCATGCCGGTCTATTTCTCCACGACCGTATTCTTCCCACAATCCTTTATTTATGTGGTGATAGGTTTCCAGCAATTGAGCTTCAGAAATACTTTCGAACATGTCAAAATGTTCGTGGACATCACGAAGTCCTGCCTGTTCTGCTTTTTTATGATCGAGAAGGGTGTCATCTAAGTCAAAATAAATGAATTTGGGATTCAGTTGTGACAATGGAACAGTTTTTGATTATTGTTGGTGTAGTTGAATCTAATGAATTTAAAACCCGTAAAAGGGTTCCAAATAAACCACAAAATCTCTATTCATGAAAGCTAAATTTTTAATCATCATCGGAGTGCTTGCACTCATCGTTTTTTATGGAATCAGTGTTAATAACAGTCTTGTTACAGCTGAGGAAAATGTAAACGGAGCCTGGGCCCAGGTTGAGAATCAATATCAACGACGTGCCGATCTAATTCCAAATCTAGTCAACACCGTCCGTGGTGCTGCCGACTTTGAATCTCAAACATTACAGGATGTCATTGAAGCAAGGAGTCGTGCCACTTCCGTTAATATTGATGCCAACGATCTGAATAATCCACAGGCATTCCAACAATTTCAGGAAGCCCAGGGGCAATTGAGCGGAGCTTTATCACGATTATTAGTGACCGTAGAACGTTATCCTGAACTGCAGGCCAATCAAAACTTCCGCGATCTCCAGGCTCAATTAGAAGGTACTGAGAATCGGATATCAACAGAAAGAATGAGATTCAATCAGGCTGCCCAGGGTTTCAATACCCAGATCCGCAGATTCCCGACCAGCATGTTTGCATCTATTTTAGGGTTTGAGCAAAAAGAATACTTCCAAGCTGAACAAGGAGCCGAACAAGCCCCGGAAGTAGATTTTGGAAACTAATTAGAAGAAGACATTAGACGTAAGACATGAGGTATTAGACTCAGATAATACGTCTATTATCTCATGTCTAATACCTCACTACTATTAAAAAACTTATGGCAAAATTTCTTACACAAGAGCAGGAAGAACACATTGTGGAGGCTATTCGCCAGGCTGAAGAAGCTACCTCCGGTGAAGTTCGTGTTCACATCGAAAAAAAGTGCAAAGCTGATTCTCCCATCGACCGGGCTAAAGAAGTGTTCGCTGAACTTAAAATGCACGAAACCGAGTTCCGAAATGGAGTAATCGTATACGTAGCCTGGAAAGATCACAAAGTGGCTATTTGGGGGGATGAGGGAATTCATGGTAAAGTAGGGCAATCATTCTGGGAAGAAGAGCTGGAGTTGATCCTTAAATATTTCAAAGCCGGAGATTTTGAAACCGGTCTAACGGAAGTTATACTTCAGATCGGTCAAAAATTGAAGGAGAACTTTCCGTTTGAGCAGAAAGGAGAAGTAAACGAACTGTCCGATCAGATCAGCTACAATAATGATCAGGGAGCAAAAGATGCGTAAATTAATTTCACTCATTATATTTCTGTCAATTAGTGTTGGCGCATTTGCCCAAGATTTTTTCCCTTCTCAGCCAACTGGCATGGTAAATGATTTTGCTGATATGCTTACCCCCTCTGAAAAACAGCGACTGGAAACCAAGCTTTTGAGCTACCGGGATACCACCACCAATCCATTCGTTGTTGCAACACTCGAAAGCCTGCAAGGTTACCCTATCGAAGATGTGGCTCGCGAAATGCATAATAAATGGAACATCCAATATGAAGAACGAGGCAACGGAGTTCTCATACTGATCTCAGAGCAGGACAGGGCCATGCGTATTGAAACCGGTTATGGTATGGAAGGAGCCATTCCTGATATCATGGCCAACCGGATCATTAACGATGTACTTACTCCAAGTTTTCGCAAAGGCGACTTTTATGGGGGAATAGATCACTCGATCGATATTATGATTGACTTGGCTGCCGGTGAATTTGAGGGATTTCCGGAGCAAAGGTCTTCCTCAGGGGAAGGCTTCCCTATTGACGTACTCATCATTTTTATTATCATCATCTTTATCCTGGTAACACGCGGTAAAGGAGGAAAAGGCGGACGCAGACATTCTCTTGGTTCAAGCGGTATTATCTTTTACGGTGGAGGCTTTGGAAGCGGAGGCGGCTCTTCCGGTGGAGGTGGATTCGGCGGTTTTGGAGGCGGAGGTGGATTCAGTTCCGGGGGCGGGGGCGCCAGCGGAGGTTGGTAGTTTTTTAATGTTAAATTTTAAATGCTAAATGTTAACTCGTACAACTCATTTAACATTTAGCATTATCTCATTAAAAATTACCCATTGCTTGCTCTAGGTCGGTGATAATATCCTCTACCCCTTCAATTCCTACCGAGATTCGGACAAGTCCATCCGTAATGCCAGCTGCTTTTTTGATCTCTTCATCAACAATGGAATGTGTCATAGATGCGGGGTGCTGAATGAGCGTATCTACTGCTCCGAGACTTACGGCAAGAGTACATAACTTAACATTGTTCATTAGAGATACACCCGCCTCAAGTCCCCCTTTCAGTTCAAAAGCTATCATCCCTCCAAATCCTTTTTCCATGATGGCTTTTGCAAGTATATGCTGAGGATGAGATTCCAATCCTGGATAGAATACATGATCTACTTTAGGATGAGCTTCAAGCCAACGGGCAACTTTCATTGCATTCTCGTTGTGCTGTTTCATCCTCAAAGGTAATGTCTTCAGTCCATTGGTAGTTATCCAGGCATCCATCGGGCCGGCGATTCCACCCAGATTTTTTCGGTATAAAAAGGTTTGGGCATCTTCAAATAATTCTTGTTTTGCTACCATCACTCCGCCAATAACCGTTCCGTGTCCGCCCATATACTTTGTAGTGGAATGAACAACCACGTCTGCCCCCAATCCTAAGGGCTGAATGTGATAAGGTGTTGCAAAGGTATTGTCAACCATCAAAAGTGCTCCATGAGATTCAGCCAGCTGTGCAATAGCCTTGATATCTGAGATCTTAAGTGTTGGATTGGCAATGCTTTCCAAAAATATGAGTTTAGTCTCCGGATTCTTTTTCAGTTCCATTTCAACCATAAAAACATCCGAGGTGTCTACAAATGAAACAGACATTCCCATTCCTGGAGCCTCCTCCTTCAAAAACTGAGAAGTACATCCATAAAGATCGTTTTGAGCGATGATATGTCCGCCTTTAGCCATACTGATTATTCCGGTGGTAATTGCTGCCATGCCACTACCGAAAGCCATTCCCTTGTAAGCTTCTGGATTATCCAGGTTATAGGTCTCCAGTGCACAAACTGTACGCTCCAATTCTTCTACCGTAGGATTTCCAAGACGGGAATAAACGTGACTTGCTCCACCTTCTTCATGCTTGAATGCCTTTGCTCCGGCTGCCACATCATCAAATACAAAAGTCGAAGTCTGGTAGATCGGAGTCGCATGTGCGCCATATTGATCTTTATTTCCTTTTCCGCCGTGAATGGCTGCCGATTCGAACGTGGGTTTAGTTTTGGTCTTCATGATAAACGGGAATTGGAGATTCATCTTTGATCGTGTTCAATACAATGCTGGTATGAAGCCGCTCCACATCCGGAAGTGTGGTGAGCTTATTGCGCATCAGTTGCTCATAGTCTTTGGTGTCTTTAGCTACCACCTGCAGCAGAAAATCACCATCACCGGTAGTATGATAGCAAGCCAGTATTTCCGGTATTTCCTGTATGGCTGAAGTGAATTCCTCCAGCAAATTTAACTGGTGTACTTTCAGTGTAACTTTCACAAAAGCTGTAAAGCCTCGTCCAACGGATTCTTTATTAACTTTTGCTGAATAACCTTCAATGACCCCATCTCTTTCCAAGCGGCGAACCCGCTCAAGTGTGGGCGTGGTGGTAAGTCCTATTCTTTCAGCCAATTCCTTGTTTGCGATCCGTCCCTCTTGCTGAAGAATCTCAATAATATTTTTGTCAACGCTATCAAGTTTAAACTGGGGCATATTAGAAGGATCAACTGGATTGTTTATTAATTATAACAAATAATCCTTCTATAATCTATATAAATAGAACATATTAAACATTGTATTCAATTAATTAGCATTATATGCTAATTAATTTATATTTATAGAATAAAATTCTGCAATGAATGTGAATCAAGCTGACCTGTAGAATTTTCAACTGTGATGAAAAAGTGAAAATCGATCATCCGACCAAAATTACCTGAAGATCCATTAAGTTATTACCCGTTGCTCCGGTCTTTATGTGCGTATTCATTTCTTTATGAAAGTGGTAGGAATCATTATTCTGAAGGTAATCTTCGGGGCTCTTTTTTTGCTTCCTGGCTTTTAAGGTGGTTTCTGAATTTATAATAGCGCCGGCAGCATCAGTTGGACCATCAATCCCATCTGTGGCAAAGCTCAATAGTGAAATATCGTGCTGTCCCTCTATCGATATTGCAGCATTCAAGGCCAACTCCTGGTTTCTCCCTCCCTTTCCTTCCCCTTTTACCTTAACAGTACTTTCACCGAAATACACTAAGGCAACCGGGGCTTTCAGCTCAGATTTATCACTCAGAACCGATATAGCCTCACTGCAGATCTTTTTGGAGATCCTATTCACATCTGCATCATATGCAGATGAGGCTACCTGAGCATTATATCCCTTTCCAGACAAAAACTTGCCTACATTTTCAGCGAGGATATTAGCACCGGAAATTACTTTTGTTATATGGTTTGGCCAGTCTGACTTCTTTGGTTTGGGGTTTTCCGTTATCTCGCCATGCATTCCCTTGCTTATATGAATTCGGATAGAGTGAGAAACCTCATCCCACAATCTGTACTTCTTCAGTACCTGAAATGCATCTTTGAAGGTTGAAGGATCCGGGACCGTTGGGCCACTTCCAATGCTATCAGGATTATCACCGGGAACATCCGAAAGCAGGATCGAGGTCAGCTTACTGTCTGACAGAAGTTCTCCTATCTTCCCGCCGCCGGTTTCGGAAAGGTGTTTTCTAACGGCGTTAGTCTCATGGATAGAGGCCCCGGAGTTCAATAATAATTTATAGGCATCCCGCAATTCATCGAGCTCAACACCGTCTACCGGAATGCAAAACAAGGACGAAGCCCCACCGGAAAGGCAAAAGATCACGGTATCACCTTCAGGAATGCTTTTGACCAGATCTCGCAATTCGTAAGAAGCAGAGACAGAATCCTGATAGGGATACGGATGGGTACCCTCGAAAACCTGTATCCTGTTCAGCTTATGAGAGTTGTTTGGCGAAATGATGATCCCATCTTTAACTGAAGAGCCAAAATACGCTTCAACCTGATAAGCCATTTCTACCGATGCTTTTCCGGCACCCATTACCCAGACTTTCCCCGATACATCTAGGGTGGACAAGAATGAACTTAAGTCCATAGCAAAAAAATCTCCCGAAATTGCTTTTTTAACTACCTCTTCAAGTACCTGATGTTGTTTATGAAGCTTTTCTTTCATGAAGTAAATTTCTTTTGGCTAAAAGTGAAAGTGGAATGATCCCGATTGAACTCAGTGGAATAAAATACCGCGAAAGCATATCACATACGATCAATAACCACACACTTTGCCCAGCCAATAGAGAAAACGTCAGGCTAGCTATTATGGCCGTGAATGCATGAATTCCAATCAATAGTATATAGAAATTCTTTTCTGAACCGATCAGGATCAATCCAATAATTCCCAACAAAAAAAAGAATCCAAACGGAAATTTATAGTGTAAGATTTTTTGAAAATCGCCGGCTTGATAGTTGACATTAATAAGTCGGGTTCCCAACTCTTTAACAGATATCTGATCTATATTTTCTACATGGTTTTGAACAAATCCTTCCGTTTGCCAGGTAAATAACGCCGTTCGTGGTTCCCGCAAAATAAAAAGATGAAACAAAATATAGAGTACAACCAAAGCTGTCTTTTTCATTAACCCATCACTTTGGTTTGATCAGAAAAGCTGTCAATGTCACTATAATTTACCCATACCATCCACAACAGAAAAATAACCAGGTAAAAAATGGTTGTAGTCGAGTAATCGTGAGTAAAATCAAAGAATCGAGGCCATTCAACTTGTGTAATGGTAAGTGTTATGATCCTGATGATATTAACAATATAGATCACACAAATTCCTAACACACTAAAGCTTATCCTGTTCTTCCAGTCTCCCGGATAAGCTAAAATAAACCCTAAAAATAATCCCATTGCTGCTATCCCATTACAACCATCTACGATCTCAATTCCAGGATACTCTCCAATGCCTATAATTCTGTTAACCGTAAAAACCTCATACCCTATCCACTTTAAAAAGCCTGCACTTGCCCCAATTATATTTAACGACAACCATTCATCAATACTCCCATCCGGTAAAAGCCATAGCTCATAGATCAAATACCATACAACAAAGATCAAAAGGGCTTTGGTAATAAATTTGGCTACCGGAGAGTTCATTTTAGTGCTTTAATTATTTGTTTCTTAACTTAAGCGATTCTGCTAACCGTTCACATTGGTTGTGCGTATAAATATTATAAATATCATAAATCTACATTACCTGATGCGACTCTTAAAATACACTGTTTTTGGTTTTATTTTTACGCTTTTTAGCCTCCCACTTTTAGCCCAGGATGTTGGCATTGATTTTGAAAACATCAGAGTTGACGCTTTGAGTGATGCCCAGATCAGTCAACTCTATGAGCGTATGCAGGATCAGGGGTTAAGCATGTCTGAAGTTGAGACGCTAGCTATTGCCCGGGGAATGGAGCCCGCTGAAGTAAGTAAACTCAGAAGCAGAATCAACCAAGTCAGGTCTTCTTCTGGACAAGGAGATCGGGAGGATTCAGGTGACAGGTCAAGGCAGCAGGAAGGAATGTCTGAACGCCCAACAACAGAGCTTTCCTCTTTTAGGGCTGTAAGAGCTAATACGCTGAGTATGTTACTGGATGATCAGGAACAGGATGAATCTACAGTTTTTGGATCTAATATATTTTCAAACCGTTTACTCACTTTTGAGCCTTCAATGAACATACCTACGCCTAAAAACTACATTTTGGGCCCGGGTGATGAACTTGTGATTGATATTTGGGGAGCCGCAGAAAATACCTACCAGCTTACAATAAATCCGGAGGGTGCAGTAAACATTAGTAGTATTGGACCTGTTTTTGTTAATGGACTGACAATTGAAGAAGCTCGCCAGCGGCTCACTGCAAAGTTAGCAACCATCTATTCAGGGCTACGCGGTGACGACCCAAATACTTATGCACAGATCTCATTGGGTAATGTCAGAAGTATTAAGGTGAGCATAGTTGGTGAGGTAAAAGTACCTGGCACTTATACTCTTTCCTCTCTTTCTACCGTATTTAATGGGTTATACTCTTCAGGCGGACCTAACAAAGATGGGACTTACCGCTCTATAAAAGTTTTAAGAAACGGTAGCGTACACAAAGAAATAGACCTATATAATTTCTTAATTGCAGGAGATCTTTCCGGAAATATCACTTTACGTGATCAGGATATAATTAAAGTTGATCCCTATGTAAATCGCGTCAGTGTTAGCGGGCAAACAAAGAATATCGGGCTTTTTGAAATGCTTGACGGAGAAACATTTGCAAACCTGCTCACCTATACCGGTGGTTTTAAACCCGACGCATATAAAAACCGCATTACGGTTGAAAGAAAAACTGACCGTGAGAAAAAAATCATTGATATAAGTTACCCCGACCAAGCGAATACCGAGTTAGTCTCCGGTGACAACATCATTGTTGAAAAGATACTTGATCGTTATGAGAACAGAATTCAGCTCGAAGGTGCTGTTTTTCGGCCTGGAGTCTACGAATTAGAAAAAAACCCAACACTATCTACCCTTATTGAAAATGCAGAGGGATTGATGGGTGATGCTTTCTTAGATCGTGCCGTTATCTACAGAACCCGCGCTGATTATTCCATAGAAGCCATTCCGGTGAATCTCAATGACCTTAACTCCGACTCTTCCGCTTATGATGTAGAGCTTGCCAAAGATGATCGGGTTAGAATTTCATCTATTTTTGATCTTCAGGAATTGAGGACAGTCCGAATCAGCGGCTCCGTATTAAGTCCGGGATCGTATCGTTTTGTAGAAAGCAGTTCTTTAAAAGACCTGATCTTTCAAGCTAATGGTTTTAAGGATGAAGCTGCCCCCTATCAAATTGAAGTAGCAAGAAGAATAGCTGATGATCGATCAGGAACTATTCGGAATGAGATCGCAGAGATCATTACCATTGATATTGAGAATGGACTGCAATATTCTGCCGAACTCGAAGAATTAGAACTTCAGCCTTTCGATCAGGTCTTTGTCAGGAAGTCACCATCTTATGAAGAGCAACAAACCGTTACCATTTCAGGTGAGGTTCTGTATCCCGGCATTTATGTTATTCAAAACAGAAATTACACCGTTTCTGACCTAATTGAAAAAGCAGGTGGGTTAACAGAATTTGCTTTTGCTGAGGGAGCTTCACTGAGTAGACAATTTCGTAACCTTGAAGAATCACCCAATGCTGATAGTCTTGATGAGCTGGGGCGTTCACAGGAAACATTATCTCAGGTTTCAATTAATCTTCCAAATATTATTACAAATCCAAAATCGGACCAGGATCTACTTTTGGTTGCCGGAGACAGACTTGAAATACCTGTAAGAATGCAAACTGTGAATATTCAGGGAGAAGTTTTATATCCTATAAATACTCGGTATCAAGACAAGAAAAGCTTTCGGTCTTATATCAGTTCAGCAGGTGGGTTTTCTGAGAATGCCAATGAAAATAAAGCATATATAGTGTATGCCAACGGCGAAGTGGATAGAACCAAGAAATTTTTGTTCTTCAAAACCTATCCGGAAGTTAGACCGGGAAGTATGATCTTTATACCGGAGAAACGGCAACGAACAGAAATGTCACCACAAGAAAGAATTGCCATTCTTTCAACCATAGTTTCAATGGCAGCCATTGTAACCAATACGATTTTCCAGATCCGCAGAAACTGATCTGAATCCTTATTCTCTAAAGCTAAAGAGCCCGTTCTTAAAATTAAGAACGGGCTCTTTTCTTATAAACTTAGTGAATGCTTTTAAGACCTAGGTCAAGGGCTCTGCAAACTCTTTAGGTCTTTCACCATCTCCGGTAGGCCTTGTTGGAGTTTCATTCAAATACTCATCCAGGTTAAATTCATCAACCTGAATGGCATCATTTCGAGCGATCTCTGTTTTCTTAACGAGTTCAGCCTCTTCCTTGGTTAGCACTCCTTTTTCAACTGCAAGGTCCGCTATTTCTAAGTAGGGCTCTTTTGGAAGCTCTTTAGCTTTGATCGCTTTATAAAGCTTCTTGAATATCGGCCATGCTTCTTCATTGAGTTTCATGGTATATTCGTATCGTCCAAGCGCAGACTCCTTGTCCTTCGGGATAAAGATTCCGTCCGTAATATGATCACGATCTTCTCCTCGGGTTTGCATAGCCTGAGCAACTTTATGTCCAAGCTTATCGGATGGATAGGTGCCGATCGGGTTTAACCTTCCCCAAACACCTGCTATGCGAAATGCCCAGCTAAGCCCAGGAACTTTGATCTCCCTGAGGATTCCCTCAAAGGCCTGCTGAATTTTCCAGAAACTATATTCCATCGCCCATTCAAAATAAGGTCGATCCGCTTCTCTCCTGCCTTCGGCTTCAAATCTACGAAGCGTTCCTGAAGCCAGATACATATAACTCAAAATATCGGCATAGCGACCGGCTATTTTTTCTTTCATCTTCAACGCTCCGCCGTATGAGCCAAGCGCAATGTCTGTAAAGAATGCAAATGACGCTGAAGCCCACGCTAATTTTCGGAAATATTTTGCTGAAGGGCCACTTACAGGTGAACCCGCCATTCTTCCTCTTGTGATACTTAGTACAAAGGCTCGAACTTTATTAGTTGCAACATGACCAATATGCTTCCAGAAGTTGTCATCAAACTTCTTCACGTCTTTGTTCATCAGAGCATCAATTTCGTTATATGCATATGGGTGGCAACGAATAGCTCCCTGACCAAATATCATCAGTGTTCTTGTAAGGATATTTGCACCTTCAACCGTAATGGCGATCGGCATAGCTGTGTAACTGCTCGCGAAGATATTCCGGGGTCCACGGGAAATGCCGGCACCGCCCACAATATCCATAGCATCATTCACTACTTCGCGTCCAAGTTCTGTGAAGTTGTATTTAGCGATTGCAGTAACCACCGCCGGTTTTTGACCGCTGTCCAAGCCACCGGTGGTAAATCTTCGGGCACCTTCCATCAGGTAAGTGTATCCACCAATTCTAGCCATTGGTTCTTCAATTCCTTCGAACTTCCCGATATTCAATCCAAATTGTTTTCGAATGGCGGTATAAGCTCCTATTGCTCTTGTGGCAACTTTCGAGCCGCCCACACTTTGCGCCGGCAGTGAAATTCCACGCCCAACGGCAAGTGATTCCATCAGCATTCTCCAGCCATTTCCGGCTCCTTCTTTTCCTCCGATAATTGAATTGATCGGAACTACTACATCCCTGCCATCAATCGGGCAGTTGTAAAATGGGATTCCCAGGGGATCGTGGCGACGGCCAAGAACTACGCCTTCTGTATCGGATGGGATCAAGGCACAGGTAATTCCACGGTTCTCTTCATCACCTATCAAGTGATCAGGATCTTTGAGGTTGAAAGCCAGACCAATGACTGTAGAAATAGCAGCCAGTGTGATATATCGTTTCTCAAAATTCATACGGAGATAGAGTTCCCCATCTTCACCTTTAAATACAACGCCCTCAGAACGCATACTTCCGGCATCAGATCCGGCATTTGCTTCAGTCAACCCAAAACAGGGCATCTCTTCACCGGTTACAAGCTTTGGTAAATAATGATCTTTTTGATCTTCAGTTCCATAGTGAAGGAGTAATTCAGCAGGTCCCAGGGAATTGGGAACCATCACCGTAGTTGCTAGCGGACCACATCTAGACGCTAACTTAGCTACAATAGCACTGTGAGCGGTAGCTGTAAATTCAAGCCCACCATACTTTTTGGGAACGATTAATCCAAAGAATTTCTCCTTGCGCATAAATTCCCAAACTTCATCCGTAAAACCTTTACGGACCATCACGCCCCAGTCGGTAACCATTTCACATAATTTCTCTACAGGACCATCAAGATATGCTTGTTCTTCTTTTGTAAGTTCAGGATAGGGTTCATCCAGAATCCGTTTCATGTTTGGCTTACCGGAAAATAACTCTCCTTCAACCCAAACGTTTCCTGCTTCAATAGCTGTTTGTTCGGTCTCTGATATCTTAGGCAAGAAGTTCAACGCATCCAGCAGCTTCATGATCGGGCCACTCAAAACAATTTTCCGAACAGGTTTGATATTGAAAACCACAACCAACACTGTGTAAGTAATGAATAACCATACCGGGGCATTCAAGCCAACCAAACCGGCATAACCGGCAATTGCCCACAGCCATAATGGGGCGCCCGTATATCCTAAAATTAACATTAATAGCACTGCCGAACCTATCGAGGCCCAAAGCGGTACTTCACTGAAAAATCCTAATAACTCCATAATTGCTTCCATGATATCTCCTTTTTATGATACTGTTGTACGAACCAAGAATCCCTGAATCACAAGGTCAATAGAATCCTCAATAAATTGTTTTTGATCTATTCTGCTATCCAATCTTTTACTTAGAACAACCGAAACCACCCCGTGCAGCTGCGCCCAGATCGAATAGGCTGCAACCACCGGTTTTTCAACATCCATTACCCCTTCCGACACGCTATCTTCTATCGTTTTCACTAACAATTCATAAGCTCGGCGGGTCTTTCTAAATTTCTCTTTAGGATACCTTGCCATCGCCTCCGGTCGAACTTTATAAATGATCTCGTATTTCTCCGGATACTGAAGCCCAAAATCAACATAGCTGTGAATGATCGTCTTGAACCGCTCAATACTATCCGTGACCGGAAGAGCCTTAGACTCTATGAATTGACTCAGATCTTCAACCGATTCTTCTATCAATGTGTGCAAAAGATGATCTTTGTTCTCGAAGTACAAATAAATACTCGTCGCTGATACATCTGCCTTTTTCGCGATCTTCCGCATTGATAATGACTGGTATCCATCCTGAAACAGCATGTGGCGGCTAATATCCAGAATTTGGTCTCTAAGTGGGTTTTCTTCGCTCATTCTTACATTTGGTTAACGGTGTTAACTACCCCAATTTAACCATTCCATGTATAAAATCAAGCAAAGTATTTTAAAGTGCGCTAAGTGTTAGCTTCCCAATCGAAAAGACACATATTTGATCGTCTTTCCTTTCTCCAAGTGCATTTCCTCGTAGTAAGTTATGATGGAAAGCTTTGGGTCATCGGGGCGGTTCTTATGAACATCGGGTTCGTCGTCAAGTAACTCCAATCCCTCTTGCTCTATGATCTCTTTGGTATATTCATAAAGCAGATCGCTGTCGGTTTTGAGGTGAATAACAGCATCAGGTTTCATCACCCTACGGTACGTTTCTAGAAATTTTGGGGACGTAAGCCTTTTTCTTTCTTTTTTGATATATGGGTCGGAAAATACGATCCAGGCTTCATCCAATTCATCCTCTTCAAAGTACTGATCCAAATGGTCAATGAAGCACCTAAAATAACGGACATTATCGAGATCTTTTTCCAACGCTTCCGTGGCGCCTACCCAAATTCGATTTCCCTTGATATCGATTCCTACATAATTTTTATCTGGCTCAATTTCAGCAAGACCAATAGAATATTCGCCCTTTCCACATGCCAACTCTAAAACTATTGGCTGATCGTTTTCAAAAATGTGGGAATTCCATTTTCCTTTAGGGACAGGATTTTCATCATCGAATTCGGTATAAACCAGCGTATTATCGAGCTTGGGCAGCTCTTCCATCCGCTTTTCTTTGATCTTGGGCATTGTTCAGGGAGAAAGTCTTTTTGTAGTCCAGTTTCCGTTCTCGAATACATACTTAATACGATCGTGCAGACGGCTTCGTCGTCCCTGCCAAAATTCTATAGCTTCAGGGATCACTTTATATCCGCCCCATTTTTCTGGCTTTGGGACTTCTCCTTCACTATATTTTTTTTCCAGTTCTTCAAATCTTTCCTCAAGAAATTCCCGGTTTGGAACTTCCATACTTTGGTTTGAGGCTAATGCACCCAACTGACTTTTATAGGGGCGCACTTTAAAATAAGCTTCGCTTTCTTCTTCAGATAATTTTTCAACTTCTCCTTCTATCCGCACCTGTCGCTCCAATTCCAACCACAGAAAGCACAATGCAGCATTCGAGTTTTGGTCAAGTTCTCCCCCTTTATCGCTGCCATAATTGGTGTAAAAAATAAAGCTTCCATCTTCTATGCCTTTCAACAAAACCACTCTTGCGTGGGGTTTATGTTTATGGTCTACCGTAGCAAGCGTCATAGCATTAGGCTCCGGAATCTCAGAACTAAGTGCTTCCTCCATCCACTTTTCAAACTGCTTAATGGGATCAGGATCTACATCATTTTCATCCAATGAATGTTTAGAGTAATCTTCGCGTAGCTTTTGCAACTGTTCTATATTCATCTATTTATCCAAAATAATCCGGTTCATTGCCGGGTTTCCATTTTATGTTACAGCCAATACTTGGAGTTTGTTCATGTTCGGGGACATTCTTTCCTGCTAAAACAGCATCTAATGCATTTTTCAGATCACTACCTGTTACCGATTCATCGTTATTTGGGCGGCTGTCATCAAACTGGCCACGATAAACCAACTTCCTATTCTCATCGAACACAAACAGATCGGGCGTGCAAGATGCTTTATATGCTTTGGCAACTTCCTGATCTTCATCATACAGATAAGGAAATGGATACCCCTTCTCAGCCATTTTCTCAGGACTGTCTTGCGGATATTTATCCACATCATTCGAACTTATGGCAATGAATCCAATTCCTTTTGCAATATACTCGTTAGCTGCCTTTATAAGTTCATCTTCTATGTGCAGCACATACGGACAATGGTTACAGATAAACATTACTACAAATCCTTTGCTTTGGTCTGCGTAGCTGATTGAGAGATTTCCACCGTTTACACTTGGTAGAGTGAAGTCCGGTGCTTCGGTTCCTATTTCCAGCATGGTAGATGTTGTGGCTGACATAATGCTCCTGACTTTTTACAATTAATGGTTTTAACTTCAGTCCATGGATACTATTACAAAGATATTGAATGATAGAGACAAAATTTTGTTCGAAAAAGCACTGAAGTTTTACTTCTATGCACGTCAACAAGATGTACGCAAGCTTAATTCGGAACTTCAGGAACGATTTTCCCATGCAGGCCGTGTAGCATACTCGCTCATCATAACATTTATTCGTGAAGGAAGTTTGAAGATTGAGTACATGGATTTCCTTAATGAGGAACTAAAAACTATGCGAAATCTGGATGCTGAATTTCTGGAACCACTCATGATCAAGCCCCATGAAATTGATGAGATCGAGTTTAATGAGGAAATTGCCATCAAGGTTTATGATGAGGATAGTCAGGCTGATCTTAAGATCAGCTATGAGCCTACAAATAATGTGATCAAGCTGATCCCAATTTCAAAAGTTTAAAACTAAGATTTTTCCTTAGTTATTCTCTTTTACTATCTCATCCGGAATCATTCCCCTCCTATTCAATTCCGTCAATATCAGCTCGGTCACATCACTTTGGAAGGGAAATTCATAACGGATATCCAACACATAAGCTTTCACTTTTAGCTTCAGAATAAATCGCCGCTGATGTATTTCATTTTCCGTAATAATACTGATGGGCTTTTTTAAATAAACAAATCTCGAGGCCACTACTGCCCTATAAGCTATTTCTTTAACTTCTTCTATCGGGCAGTCCGCCGGTAGATAAATTTCAGTGATCACCTGGCAATCTAAAGCGCCGGTATTTGCATTCGAGACCGCAGTTCGGATCAATTCCCCATTTGGAATTGTAACCACTGAATCTCCCGGTGTTACAATACGACTCGATCGCAATCCAATTTGCATCACCTCCCCATAATGTTCCTGAAACTGGATCTTATCTCCCACCTGGAACGGGCGGTCAAGAATCAGCATCACCCCCCCGAATAAATTTTTAAGTACATCTTGGGAAGCCAGACCAACAGCTATACCAATGGATGCCATCACCGTAACCACAGTAGCGTATGGTGGCTGAATAATTCCTGCAATGGCAATGTATATGGCGAAAGACCATAATATAACCCGCAAAATGGGAATCATCCGCTTTATGCGGAGACGATATTTAGAGATTCTTTCCGAGAAATTATCCAGCACCTTACTAATAAAGATCGTGACGTAAAAGGTGGCCATGAAAAACAGAATGATAAATATGACTTTCCGCCAAGAGATCACCTCTTCCAGTTTAGCAATAGCTTGTTTTGTTTCTCCCTCAATTTGCCCTGAGGAATCTGCAGTCGCTTCCCTATTCCCTTCTAATTCTGTCGCGAGGGAATCGATTTTAGAAAGCCTCACTTCCAATAAAGAATCTAATCGCTGAATTAATAATGAGTCAGATGGAACTTGTTCTGACACTGTAGTATCGGGTTGCACCATTGTTTGAGCATGCAAATCCCCTGCATTACATAGTGCAATAATCAACAGCAGTGGAATTATATGTACTGACTTTTTTAAGATCTTCATGATTCTAATGTATAAAATTTGCCTCTTTTAATACCCGAATAACCTGCCGGTAAATAAGGTGATTAAGTATGTATCCGTGATCATCTTTTATCAAAATTGATCTTGAAGCGAGTCTTGATGCCATAAGTTTACATTCCCTGAGTGGTTGATGAAGGATCTGAGACATATGTGCAGGCTCAAGGGAATCGTGAAGTACAAAGGCAGTTAGTGCGAATAATTCATCACTTTCCAGCTCATCAATTCTATTTATAGCTCCAAATTCAAATGGTTTTATATAAAAGTGGGTATCGTCATATTCTTTTATAGATCGGATCCAGAATATCATGGCAATAGAGGGATTTCCTTCAGCCAGTTTTGCTAGTTTTTCAAAGTATTTATCTTTGAGGAGTTCCTGTGTTTTCTCCTCGTCATCCATAATCTTGCGGTAGTTTCTGCTTTTTTTAATAGCCTCATCAGGTATAAATTTAAGCTGATACCCACTTGCCCGGTGTCTTTTTAGGATCAATTCCTCAATTTGGATGGAAGTTAGATTATCTGCTTGAACCAAATGTGTAAAATAATCTGATGTATTCATCACCTTGTCCAGAAACAGCCATCCATAGCGGGTACTGCTTACTGACCATAGAATGTTCTTGTTGGTTTCAGATATGAGATACATCAAGTGCTCAATGGCTTCAAATCCCGAAATGTTCCGGATATAGCAGTTCTGAATATTTTCAAGGATAACGACTATACGCTTCTTTTTTCTACCAATTGCTTCTATTAATTCATCGATCGTTGAAACATCATCCAGCTTCAAGCCTTTGCTTATATGCTTAATGAGATCTTCCGGCTTCCAGAATGTGTCCTCAAAATTAATATCAATGACGTCATGTTTTGAAAACACTTCATTTTTTAAAAGACTGATAAACAAGCTTTTTCCACTTCCCTTTTCTCCAATTATTCCAAAGGTGGATGGGAAATTATTTTGCCATAATTCGTACCCTTTTTTGAATCGATCAAACTGCTCGGGCCGGCGAATGTAAAATCGTTCATCTACTTTTTTATGAAAATCAAAAAGCCGACGATAAATGAATGGCAGACCGGAAATCTGCTCATCCGTTTCTGACAGAAAAGTAGCCAGATCCGTTTTATCGCCTTCGATTTTCTCCTTCTCTGCAAAGCCAAGGAACTTCCGAATAACTTTTGCATATTTCTTTACCTTTTTCCAGATAAACCGACCGAATAATTCTGCTTTTTCTTCAATAGTTGCCCACACCACCGAAAATTTGGTCTTCCAGTCTGTAGCCGTTTCTTTTGCCATGTATTCAGCACCGGCCAACCGTACATCTGTCACATCTTGCTTCTCCAACAATACCGCCAGCTTCACAAAAGCTGCTTCATGCTTTTCAAGAATTTTATTTTTAAGCTCCGCCCGCATTTCACTTACCCGGGTTCGTACTTCATCAAGCTTCGATTTTGCTCTTTCAAGTCCCTCAAGAGCTACCTCAAATGGTTTTTCATCATCAGAGCTTTTAACCTCATCGGCAATTTCAAGATTGGTATAGATGATCTCAGCGATCTCCTTATAGCCCTCTAAAATTTCTGATAAAAATTGTTCGGGCTTTATTTCTTTAGGTAATAATGATTTGGCTAGCTGATTATTTATCACCCGCTGAACCAATACCTGCCATTCTACTTCATTGAATTCATATACAGGGGGAAGCTCAGACAGATCAAGTTTTTCTACTAGTACAGCTTTTTCAGGCTGATCTTTTGTCCACTCCGGAATGGCTGAAGTAAAACGATCCAGTTTTGTACTTAATACTGCATCTTCGATGAGTTCATTTATGGACCGCAGCAATTTCTGGTCCACAAAATCCCGCATTTTTTCTCTGTGGATGGAACTTAATTCCTTCACCTTTTTTGGCGATTTTTCCTCCGAATCATCAAACAGTGAAATAGCTTCTTCCAGCTGTGACAGGAGTTCATCCTGCTGTTTTTCAAAATTTTCGTCAAATAAATCATCAATAGATCCAGAAAAACCTGTTACTCGTTCTTCTGTCTGAACGTGCAACTGTCTAAATCCCATAGAAAGCAACAAACGGTCGGAGAGCGTGAATAATAAACTACTCCAATTATCCTCATTTCTTTGCATCATCTGAAGAGCATCATTCTCTTTTCGATGTACTAGTTCAGCAGAAAATTCATTCCGGGAACACTCGATAGTATCTGCAAGTGAAACCTCCTCATCTACATTTGAAGTAATTTTTGCAACTGCATCCTTTAGGTTTTTGGCGTACTCTGATCTTAGCTCCTCCACCCTCTTCTTGGCTTTTTCAAAAAACAACAACAAGTCTTCTTTATTTGGATTGAACTTCCGTTCAGGTGCATCACCTTTCTCCGTATTCTCTTTTTCTTCAGGATCTTTGATCAGCCCTGAAGAATGTAATGTCCATGCATCAGCTTCCAGCATGGTCTCTGCTTTCAGTTTTCGTAATTCATTCTGCCACCCTTCATTCCAGGAAGACAAACTCAACAAATTCAGATAAACAATATTTCTTAAAGGAACCTTTTGCTGCCAGGCCGTAGCCGGATTTACATCAGCTCCAATGATTTTACGAAAGCTATTAACTGTACTGTTAGTAATTTTATCAAAGCCACGTTTAATCTGCTTGAACAGCTTCCCTGTTTTCACAAAAAAGCTGTCTGAAGCGTTTACCTTAAACCGCTCCTCAGCTTGTGTCAGTATTACTTCCTCGTCAATCTCTTTTGTAATCCGCAGTAGATCTTCTATCCATGCAGATTTTTCCTTTTTATCTTCATCATCATTTCCCTTCTCCGGAAACCTTTTTCTCAGTTCTTCTACAAAATTTTTAAGAGTCTGTTCAGTTATATCTTTAGCTAGCGATTGGCGAGTCCGATCTAACAGATCTTTCAGGTCGTCCGCTTGTGAAGAAAGCTTTACCAACATCAGCTGTTCTATATCTTGTAGCTGGTTGCTTTGGAGCTCTTTTAAAATTTGGTCTCTTTTAACGTCAGATTTCATTTATTACATTGTTTTCTATGCTGTCTGAAATTGTATCCTTTCCTCGTAAACAACAAATATTTAATTATGTTTTCCGAAAGGGAAAAATGTATGAATAAATCTCTTCAACGTTTTTACAGACCTCTTTCAATGATTTAAAGAATATCTTACATTAAGGGTATCATCTATTTAGGCTAAAGACTTTTCAAATTTATAATCCCGGCAAAAATATGCGCAATATTTTCTTTCAAAGAGCGCTTCCTTTGTTGTTCATCTCACTGTTTGTATTTGCAGACAGCTTGGCTCAAACTCATCTTCAGCGAGTCTCAAATACAGCCCGCAGCGATGGAATGGGATATGTGGTCAGATATCACTTCACTGCTCCGATAGATTCTTTTGATGTTTTACAACCGGCTCCCGATCTCATTCAAATGGTGCTTTACAGTGAAGACATTGACACTACTGGAATCAAGCTCCCGGAGCAAAGTGAAAAACTCAAAGAAGTACGATTATATGAGCTTGAGTATGGATATGGAGTTGACATTTATCTCACTGAAAATACCTATTACAAATCGAACGCTTATTTCGATAAAAACGGACAGGATATTTTAGTTGGACTAACCGAAACATCCCAAGAGGAACTTGAACGCCATTCTCAACAATTTTTAGCGCGTAACTGGTACCAAGAAATTGTGTCTGATGATGCGCTGGATGTTTCGCCTCCTGATCAGGCTCCAATAAATAATTTATATAACAATGTCAGGGATAAACTTCGCTTTGATAAGATCGTTATTGACCCGGGCCATGGCGGATCGGATCCCGGATCGATCGGCTACAAAGGGGTGAAAGAAAAAGAAGTCACTTTAGCCGTAGCAAAAAAATTAGGGGCATATATAGAAGAACATCTCCCGGATGTAGAAGTAGTTTATACCCGCGAAGATGACACTTACTTGGGGCTCGCAGAATTAGGTCATTTTGCAAACCTGGCTGAAGCTGATCTTTATGTTTCTATACACTGTAATTCTTATCACAACCAATATGTGAGCGGTGCAGAGGTCTTCTTTTTAGGGCTTTCAAAAAGCAAGGCTTCCCTTGAAGTGATGAAACGGGAAAACAGCGTGTTCAAAGAAGAGATCGATCAGGAACTTACTGAAGATGATCTGTTAGTTTATGAACTTGCACATAGTGGTTTTATCGCCAATAGTGAAAAGATCGCATATATGATCGAAGATCAATTCAGAACCCGTGCTCAGCGAAAATCACGCGGGGTAAAACAAGAACGGTTTCAGGTTTTATTTGAAGCTTCCATGCCGGCTGTTTTAGTTGAATTAGGGTTTATTACCAATCCCGCCGAACAACGATTCCTTACCAGTGAATATGGCCAGAACATCATGGCTTCTGCTCTGTTTAGGGCTATTCGTGACTATAAAGTAGAATATGAAGAAAAGCAGGCGTATAACGTCTCTTCAAACTAACATTGCATGTCTAAGCCTTTAATAATCGGTGTTGCCGGTGGTAGTGGCTCCGGAAAGACCACCGTTGTAAATTATATTTGCGAAGAGTTTTCCAAAGATAATATTCTTCGGATAGAACACGACTCTTACTATCGTGAGCTAAAGCATCTGCCTTTTGAAGAGCGTGTTAAACAAAATTTTGACCACCCTGCCTCTCTCGAGACCGAACTGATGATCCGTCATTTGGAAGCGCTTATGGAAGGATATCCTGTGGAAGTGCCGGTGTATGACTTTGAAAAACATACCCGAAAAGAAGAAACCATCACTGCTACTCCCTCCGATGTAATTCTGGTTGATGGCATTCTCATTTTCAGTGAGCCGGACCTGTTAAACCTTATGGACGTAAAGATCTTTGTGGATACCGATGATGATGTTCGCCTTTTACGAAGGTTACAGCGCGATATTCAGGAACGGGGTCGATCTTTAGACGGCGTTCTTTCCCAATACGAAAAATTTGTTCGTCCAATGCATCTTGAATTTGTAGAGCCCAGTAAGCGCTACGCTGATATCATTATTCCCCGAGGCGGTAAAAATAAAGTGGCTCTCGAAATGGTTTCTGCACTTATTCGCGGTAAAATGGGAATTTAGGACTCAAAACCTGATCTTTTTATTTCACCATATACAGTTCACTAAGGAAACTTACTTTTATAAGAACTGTAAAAAGTCAGACTTTTTTGGTTTTAATTCCCTTTTTTAAGCTCCCATCAGATACTTAATGCTCAAAACCCTCCCGACTTGAGGGAACAATATCTGACTCCGCCAACTGAGATTTCTGATGAAGTTCTTGCCCCGAGACATGAAAACATCACGCTTTATAACCTAAGCCCTGACAATGAATATTTTCTGGGCTGATCGTATAGACTAAGCTTTGTTGATGTATCACGGGGCGGCAGATCAAAATGTAGGTACCTGGCCAACGCATTCACGCCGCATGTTTCATGAACTGAATGGAATAGGAAAAACGGCTGCCATGTATATATATCCGCATGAAGCGCACGTACCTGCTTCTGAAGAAACTTTACTCGACCTTTGGACACGCTGGATTCAGTGGATGGACCATTATGTAAAAGATAAAGGTGAGCACGTACCTGAGGCTGAACTCGGGAATTGATCCTCAGCTAAAATTTCAATTATAAAACGGAGCCCATTTACTGGTGGGCTCTTTTTTTTAGCCGCTCCATTCCTTCAAAAACCAGTAATGGGCGTACTTTGCTTTCACAGCTGATCATCGCTTCAACTAACCTACTGTCTCCTCCGGTAACAAATAGTTCAAAGGAACCAAATTCCGTTTCATACTTGTCCAAAAATCCTTCTAAAGCCATTTTATAAAAGCCAGCCTGTCCCCATTTCAGGGAATTGACGGTGCTTTTCCCCGGCCAGATTTTTGGGACATCCATTTCCACATTCGGTAGCGCCGGTGCCTTTTCATGTAGTATTTCTGCAAATGCTGCAAGACCCGGAGCAATAATACCCCCATGATACACATCATCCTGATCCATGAAGTCAATTGTAATAGCCGTGCCCGCATCTATCACAACCACAGAATTTGTTGTTTGCTCAGTGGCTCCATAACACGCTAAAAACCGATCAATGCCTAGGGTGTCTATGGTTTCGTAGTCAAGGAGTTCACGGGGAATATCTTTGATGCTCAGCTCAGTCAACCTCATATCATAAAACTGCTCATGAATTGCTTCCCGTACATCAGCCCTTACACTGGATACCACGATCTCAGAAAAAGCTTCAGGATGCTCATTTATCCAATTCACAAGATCAAGCGCTGTCAATGGTCGTTCGGAGTGAATAAGCTCCCACTTAAGTCCTTTTTTAAATGCACCTTTTATGGAAGAATTCCCTATATCCAGGTACAGTATATTTTTTGAGGAATGTGAATCGATTTTGCTCATCTTTTTGTAGTACTTTTACACATAGAATTTAAAACAAAATACAGTTTTTATAATGAATCTTGATTCAAAAGTAGCCATCGTTACCGGAGCCAGCAGTGGAATTGGCGCTGAATTCAGTAAAATGCTTATTAAAAATGGTGCTGAGGTGTATGGACTTGCGCGAAGCGGGGACAAACTAAAGCAAATGCAAAAGTCTTTAGGCGATAATTTTCACCCCGTTAAAATGGACATTTCCAAAGCTGATGATCTTGAAGAATGGGTGAACGATACCTTTGGTCGTAATCACCGACCCGATGTTCTGATCAACAATGCCGGAGTCATGTATTCAGCCAATGTAGAAGATCTGACCATGGAAGAATGGCACACTATGATCAATGTAAACTTGAACGGGATCTTTTATCTGACCCGGCTCATTGTTCCACTGATGAAAGAAAATGAGCAGGTGTGCCATATTATAAATATTGCCTCCATTGCGGGACTCCTCGGCAACCCTACTATATCAGGATATAATGCCAGCAAATTTGGTGTCCGTGGTTTCAGCGAGGCATTATTTAAAGAGCTCAGGTATGATGGTATAAAAGTAACCTGTGTATTCCCGGGTTCCATAAATACTGAACTCTTTGATAAGATCGACGGCATTGACAATCATCCTAACATGATGAAAACAACCGATATTTCAGATACAGTTAAGTTCTTATTGGAAACGGATGACAACTTCCTGATCAATGAGATAACTATGCGACCGCTTAATCCCAAAGATCCAACTTCATAGTATTTCATGATCAAGAGTTCTTCAATAAAAATACTTTCCAACGGAATACTTTTCGGGCTTCTTCTCACGACCTTAACCGCGTGTGTTGGTCCTGAAGAGACCCCCAAACCAAATGATCTTATTGCAGAAGATCAGTACATCGATCTTCTTGTTGATATCCAGCACATCATCACATACCGAAACGCCTATCCCGATAGTGTTAATGCTGATTCTCTGGCAGATCTGGTTTATGATAAGTATGGAATAACTGAAGATGAGTTTTTAGCCTCACACGAGTATTACCAAAAAAGCGTGAATCAACAGGTCGAACGTATAAATGAAGCTATACAAAGAATCAGGGATGAAGAGCAATACCTGCAGAATCATATAGACTCAGTTAGAAAAGAAAACACCCCACAGGATTCAATTTCTAACGCTGATACCACATTGCAAAATCCACCTGAAATAAGGCCAAATTTAGATCAGCAATGATCATCAGATCAGCTTATAAAATCCGGGATTCGAAGGATTTGTAGTGATCTTTTCTTCTTTGATCAGGTATTGCACTGCCTGTACTACTTTTACTTTGGGAAATTCTGTAGTTGTACAAAGATCGGAAATATTCCTCTCTCTCTGATTTATCAGATCATAAATGGACGAGATCTCTTCTGATGAAGGTGCCGTAGATTTACTGGAACCAGCTTGTAAGCAATTATCACAATGGCCGCAGGGTTTGGCTTGAACATCCCCAAAATAGTTTCTTAGGTAAACTTCACGGCAGGTTTCCGTAAGTATAAAGCCATGCATTTGCTCCAGTTTTCGGAATAAATTATTACGGTGAGATTCAACGGTTTTTTTAGTGAGAGGCAGTTTCCTGGAACGCGCCTCCAATACTTTCACCATCGTGCGCTCTTTGTGCATCTCAAAAACCAGGATCTGGTCATTCTGCATCAGTACGTTCAATGCCTTCACCAATGCATTTCTTCTGATATTCAGCTTCTTCAGCACATATTCCTCATCCAGCTGAACCATATCCCGAAAAGCAACAGCGCCAAACATACGTTCAAGCTTATCGACAAATTCGGCTTTTTCCTCATTATTACATTTTTCCCTAAAGCTTTTTAAGCCCTGAGAACTTAGCGTGAACTGCACACTTACCGCAGGTTTCACTTCCTGCTGCATGGCAATGATATCAAACTGATCCAGGATCCGCATTGAAGACCTTGCCTTTCCATAAGAAAGTTGCCCTCGCTTTTTAAGCTGCTGAACATCGAAAGAACGGGCTTCTTCCATTTGTGAACCTACAGCCAAACTAAAACTATCACACAAGATCTGATACGCATGATCTAATTCATCAAGCATTGGGTAGCTTTGGTCCAGCCGCTCATCGGCTTTTATATAATCCGATTCCCGGTACAAAAGAGTGGGGAAACTTTCATCGCCATCTCTTCCCGCCCGGCCTGCTTCCTGATAATAAGCCTCCAGCGAATAAGGCATTTCTTCATGGATCACATACCTGCAGTCCGGCTTATCAATCCCCATCCCAAAAGCGTTAGTAGCTGCCACCAATGGTGTTTCTCCCGTTATCCACCGCTGTTGAATAGCTTTACGCTTTTCGGTTTCAACACCTGCATGATAGGCTTCAGTTTTTATGCCCAGTCTTGAGAATCGCTCCGCCAAATGTTCACAATTTTTTCGTGTTCCACCATAGATCAGTCCGTCTCCTTTTTGCGCTCCCTTCTTTACCGACTCCTCCAGCTTCTGTTTTTTCTTTGCTGATTTCACGACCCACCATTTCAGGTTTGGACGCGAAAATCCCCTGGAGATCACATTCGGTTTTTCAAATTCAAGAGACTCCACTATATCTTTTTGAACCTCAGGTGTAGCCGTAGCAGTCAGGGCGATCCACCGGGTTTGATCAGCGATACTTTCCAGGGAAGTACGAATTTCACGGTATGAGGGACGGAAATCATGGCCCCATTCGCTAATGCAATGAGCCTCATCTATGGCAACCAGATCAATATTCAACCTGGGGAGTTCAGCTTCCCATAGCGTTGTTTTCAATCGCTCCGGTGCGCAATAAAGAAGCTTGTACATTCCGTTTCGTGCATTCACTAAGCGCTGTTCTACTTCATAGCCGGGAATGGTGCTATTGATAAAAGTTGCAGAAACACCTTTTTCTTTTAACTGATGAACCTGATCCTGCATCAGCGCAACCAGTGGAGAAATGACCAGCGTCATTCCTTCAAAAACCGTTGCCGGAACCTGATAGCATAATGACTTACCTCCCCCGGTTGGGAATAAAACTAGCGTATCATTCCCTTCAAAAACAGACTGAACTACTTCATCCTGCCCGGGACGAAATGTATCAAATCCCCAAAATTTCTTTAAATTAGATTCTGCTTTGTTAAAATAATCCTGCAATTTACGTTTGGTCAGTTAATTTTAATTTCACTCCAAAATACAAACCAATGCGAACAAATCTGATCCTCTTACTTTTAATTATTCTCACCTGGTTTTCATGTGGTAATATACTCAGTGATCCTGAGGATAGTATCGATTACCGCACCGAGATGCGATCTTTTGTTCAGGAAATTTCCTCCTTCGCAAAAACACAAGATCCCAATTTTGCTGTGATCCCGCAAAACGGACATCAGTTGGTAGTGAATGGAAATAATTTAGCTTCATCTTATTTAAATGTCGTTGACGGACTGGCACAAGAGAACCTGTTTTTTGGTTACCCAAATGATGATCTGTCAACAACTGTGACTGCAACTGATCGGTGGCTAAATTTTTTAAACCTTGGGAAAGAAGCCGGAAAAACGATCCTGGTCACAGATTATGTATCTACCCCTTTAAGAGTGAACCGTTCTTATTCACAAAATCAGGCCCTGGACTTTATTTCTTTTGCCGCTCCGGAAAGAAACTTAACCACCATACCATCCTACCCGAACCCACTTCCCGGCGAAAACAGTAATAATATTGATCAGCTTTCTGAAGCCCGTAATTTTCTATACCTGCTCAATAAGTCAGAATTTTCAGGAGCTGAAGACTTTATTTCTTCTATTGAAAACACTAATTACGATATGATTATCATTGATGCCTTTATCAATGGTCGTTTATATTCTGAGCAGGAAATGGCTCGGCTTCGTCAAAAGGAAAATGGCGGCACGCGGATGGTGATCAGCTACATGAGTATTGGGGAAGCGGAAGAATATCGTTATTATTGGCAGGATGGGTGGAGAGTTAGAGATCCGGAATGGTTATTCTCAGAAAATCCAAACTGGGCGGGCAATTATAAAGTAGAATACTGGAATTCAGATTGGCAGGACATCATTTACGGGAGCGAAAATTCCTATCTGCAAAAGATCATCGATTCGGGATTTGATGGCGTTTACCTGGATATAATTGATGGATTTCAGTTCTTTGAGAATCAATAGCTATTTGTCTCGTCCTAAAATATGTTGACAGATTTTAGGTGATTTTAATTAAGCCGGAGGAGTGGTACTTCTTCGGCTTTTTTATGGACCTGATTTGGCGTTTGCATCTGCAGGCTCAA